>Ga0209692_10000138_pt1 | contig 242530 bp, 216 predicted proteins | sample tdDd472_FD_187129 | JGI IMG/M metagenome (GOLD analysis project Ga0209692, IMG submission 187129) | Marine sediment microbial communities from the Atlantic coast under amendment with organic carbon and nitrate - tdDd47.2 (SPAdes)... | ecosystem: Environmental > Aquatic > Marine > Coastal >... | reverse complement strand
GGAACCCCATGGGACAATGGGAAATACGGACGCAGACGATCAAGCTGCTCTTCACTCAAATAAAACAGGTCGCTCATGATGGAAACTCCTTCCATCATCTTGAATCATATTTTTAACCAGTTGGAAATCATAAAAAATTAATGGGTCCTGAGCCTAATTTGATGGAGGATTCCCGAAACTCGGAGGAATAGCTGTTTACTTTTCTATTTGACATCTATTTCTATTCCTTAATAAGTCAGATTCCTTTCAACTCACTTGTCCGGAATAGGGTAGACACATCATATGGCGGCAGGTCTTGATTTCGTCACGCACTCAAGACGTCTCGCCGGGGAATTTCTGGTTGTCGTAAGAACCGTCCGATCTGCAGGCGCTGCACACCGGGGACGACTGAAGATCGGGTTGATAGCATTGTTGTCAAGAGGTGCGATGCGTGATGTCATTGCCGATTACAGGGAAGAGCACCCCGCAATAGATTTGAGCTTCATTGAAACCGACCGGAGCGAGTTGATGACATTTTTTGAAAAGCTCATTCCTCCCCCAATCCTTAGGGCCAAAGCCGTGCTGTTCTGTCTTTGTCCGCATGAAAAAGCCCGGCGGGGCGGCCGGGCTTTTATAATCGATTAGGGGCCTCTGTCCCGAAAGGGAGTTACAGGCTGTCATTGGCCTTTTTATTGGCGTCGACGGTCTGATAAATCTCGCTGCCGCTTTCTCTGAATTTCTCGGCCATTTCCGCCATGCCGTTGTCGGCGAACTGGCGCACCTCCTGGGAGATTTTCATCGAACAGAATTTCGGCCCGCACATGGAGCAGAAATGAGCCACCTTATGGGCTTCCTTCGGCATGGTCTGATCGTGATATTCCCGCGCCTTTTCCGGATCGAGCGACAGGTTGAACTGATCTTCCCAGCGGAAATCAAACCGGGCCCGGCTGAGCGCATCATCGCGCAGTTGCGCGCCCGGATGCCCCTTGGCCAGATCCGCCGCATGGGCGGCGATCTTATAGGTGATGACGCCGGTCTTGACATCATCCCGGTCCGGCAGGCCCAGATGCTCCTTCGGTGTCACATAGCACAGCATGGCGCAGCCGAACCAGCCGATCATCGCCGCGCCGATGCCGCTGGTGATATGATCATAACCCGGCGCAATATCGGTGGTGAGCGGGCCCAGGGTGTAGAAAGGCGCCTCGTGGCATTCCTTGAGCTGCTTGTCCATGTTGATCTTGATCTTGTTCATCGCCACATGGCCCGGTCCTTCGATCATCACCTGAACATTATGTTTCCAGGCGATCTTGGTCAGCTCGCCCAGGGTTTCCAGCTCGCCGAACTGGGCCGCGTCATTGGCGTCGGCAATCGACCCCGGCCGCAGACCGTCGCCGAGCGAGAAGGAGACATCATAGGCCTTCATGATCTCGCAGATTTCCTCAAAATGGGTATAGAGGAAGCTTTCCTTGTGGTGAAACAGGCACCATTTGGCCATGATCGAGCCGCCGCGGCTGACAATGCCGGTCACCCGGTTCGCCGTCAGCGGAATATAGCGCAGCAATACGCCGGCATGGATGGTGAAATAATCGACCCCCTGCTCGGCCTGCTCGATCAGCGTGTCGCGGAAGACTTCCCAGGTCAGATCCTCGGCGACGCCATCCACTTTTTCCAGCGCCTGATAAATCGGCACGGTGCCGATCGGCACGGCGGAATTGCGGATGATCCATTCGCGGGTATTGTGGATATTGCGGCCGGTCGACAGATCCATCACCGTATCGCCGCCCCAGCGGGTTGACCAGACCATTTTCTCGACTTCCTCGGCGACGGAGGACGCCACAGCGCTATTGCCGATATTGGCGTTGATCTTGACCAGGAAATTACGGCCGATGATCATCGGCTCCGCTTCCGGGTGATTGATGTTGGCCGGAATGATCGCCCGGCCCTCGGCCACTTCCTTGCGGACAAATTCCGGGGTGATTTCATCCGGAATATTGGCGCCGAAGTCCTCGGCATATTCGTCGCGCCTGAAATCCGCGCCCAGTTCCGCCCGGGACATATTTTCCCGAATGGCGATATATTCCATTTCCGGCGTGATGACGCCGCGGCGGGCATATTCCATCTGGGTGATATTCTGGCCCGGCTTGGCGCGCAACGGGCGATGCTTGACCGGGAATTCCGCCGCCAGATATTTGCCGGTGGCTTTGCCGTTGTCCTCGGCCTTGATTTCGCGGCCGTCATATTCCTCGACATCGCCGCGGGCGCGGATCCATTGCTCCCGTACTCTCGGCAGGCCTTTATAGATATCAATTTCCACATCCGGATCGGTATAGGGCCCGGATGTATCATAAACCCGCACCGGTTTTTCATTGGCCGACGGGTGCAGCTCGATTTCCCGCATCGGCACCCGCATATTCGGCGCGCCGGTTCCTTCAACATATATTTTGCGGGAGGCCGGCAAAGGCCCGGTGCTGACCTGCATTTTTTCCGGTTTGCTCTCAATATTCATGACTTGGATATCCTGTCCGATAATTGTTTTAATGCACAGCCTCGTCTCACGCGGCGCGATGCGAGGCTTAATTTATATCCGGACTATGGGCGAAGGAATGGTAAACTAGTATTCCATCCCTCCGCCAGAATAACCCGGATCAGGTTCAAAGGGTCTCCACTTGCAAGATCTTGTCACGCGCTGCCGCCTTCGGCTGCTTGAGCGTGATCTCACGGGTGGGGTCTCAGCCTCATTCAAAGCTCCCCTTGGAATTTCAGTGTATGCTGGTCTTTTTTGCATAAAACTTCAAGCAGAAACGACAAAAATCGGTTTTTTATGGGTTTTACGGATCAGTTTCTGTATAACCCCGGCATGCTTATGGAACTTGAAGACATAAAAGGCCGGCTTGAAACCGGACAACGACTCCTCGGCCTCGACCTCGGCAGCAAGACAATCGGCCTTGCCTTGTCCGATGTCATGCGCCGCATCGCGACCCCGATGGAGATTATCAAGCGCACCAAATTCACCAGGGATGCGGAACGGCTGATTGACATTATCCGGCAACAGAATGTCGGCGGTCTGGTCCTGGGGATGCCGCTCAATATGGATGGTAGCGAAGGCCCCCGCTGCCAGTCGACACGGCAATTCGCCAAAAATATGACCGAAAAAATTGAAATTCCGATCGCGCTGTGGGATGAAAGGCTGTCGACCGTCGCCGTGACCCGCACCCTGATCGAGGCCGACGCCAGCCGGAAACGGCGTAAGGATCTGGTCGATAAACTTGCCGCCGCCTATATTCTGCAGGGGGCGCTGGATAAAATGCAGCGCATCTCTTAATTAGGCCGTAAACTCATAAATATGATGCAATTCTGTATAAGTTTACGGCCCAGTCTTTTTCTTTGGCAGGAGCGGCTTGAATTTATTCTTGTCGGGCAATTTGGCGATCAGATCCCGAAGATGCTCATTCCACCATTGATACAGGCTCGCCATGTCATCATATTCATATAAGGCATGGCGCCAGTTTCTATCATAGGCGAAGCTTAAAATATCAATCGGATAGCCAACATCCACCGTACTGACTCGCGTTGAATCAAAGGAAAGATAGGCAATTTTAATCACAGTTTCCAAGGGAGTCTCATACCGCAATGTCCGGTCGAGAAACGGCTTGCCAAAGGGCGTCGCGCCAATGGTCATGTAAATTGTGCGCTCGTTCATTTCGATCCAGTTGCCTTCCGGATAAACCAGATACATGCTGGGGGTCTCGTCTTCCTCCAATTGGCCACCGATCAGCGCGTGCAGGTCAAAGCGCAGGTTTGACCGTTGCAGCGCATCCCAATCTTCATCGGCGACTTGCCGCAGAGCCTTTGTATAATAATGCAGCACATTGCGCAACAAGGGCTGATGGCATTCGCCGTCCTGCTTGCAGATATCATCAAAATAAGCCAGGGCTTTATCCCGGATTGACCGCAGGCCGGACGTCATGATACATATTTCATGCGCGCCGATCCGGTGCATACTGACTTTCCCGGCGCTATGGGCCTGCATGCCGCTGGTCAGACGACCGTCGGCCAGGCAAACCAAGCCCTCCTTGACGCGAATTCCAAGGCAATAAGTCATTTTGTTGCTCCTTTGCCCTGTGTTTTCTGCCGACAATCGCCTGCAGGAAAGAGCACTGGAAAATTGAGCTGATAATCGATAAAAATATATCAGATTCTATTGTATAATTCTTTGTCCTGCGATACAATGCCCTTTATGTTGTATAGGCTCACGGGCCTTTATTTTATAGTAGCGTTTTTCCTCAAGTAAGATACGTTTTCGATGGTAACCTGAACTCGCATGTCCGTGAGTTTATGTGGCATTTTTAGTGACCCTGAAAGCAAGGAAAATCATCATGCCAGAAAAACAAACCGCCAAAAAAACCGGACCTCACCTCGCCCCTGAATTAAGACGGCAGGAACTAAGTCGAATCCAGCTGCAACAAAACCAGGAAGCCTTCCAGTTACAACAGGCTCAACGTCAAGAGCTGCTGCAGGTACAGCAACAGCAAGCTCAGGAGTTGCGGCAATTGCAACAAAATCAGACGCAGCAACTGCAGCAGCTGACCCAGAAGCAACAGCAGGAAATCGAAGAGTGTTGCCAAAACCTCCGTCAGGCCACTCAATATTCAGACGACGAACAGATGTAGAATTCACGCCTATCTCATACTTCCCGGCCCCACCCTCTCAAGGTGGGGTTTTCTTTTGCTGCCGGAAAACGCCCCTTTGGTGGTGGACGATATTCGACCGGACAACCGAATTTGACTTGCGTCCACCTACAGATGTTTCTATACAATATCTCTTCAGTGATCCATGGGATAAATATAAGGACTGAAGCATGTCAACAGCCGACAACGCGGCGGACTTCGTCTTTCAACATCAGCATCTTCTGGGAATCGAAGGATTAAAGGAACAGGACATTACCTGCATCCTTGACCTGGCCGATCAATATGTTGAGCAAAACCGGAAAACCAACAAAAAAACCAATATCCTGACCGGATTGACGCAGATAAATCTTTTTTACGAGAATTCAACCCGCACCCGCATGTCATTTGAACTGGCCGGCAAGCGTCTCGGCGCGGATGTGATCAATATGTCGGCCAGCGGTTCGTCGATCAAGAAGGGCGAAACCCTGCTTGATACGGCATCGACCCTCAACGCCATGCGGCCCGACCTGCTGGTGGTGCGTCACGGCAATTCGGGGGCGGTCAAGCTGCTGTCGCGCAAGGTCAACTGTGCGGTGCTCAATGCCGGGGACGGCAAGCATGAGCATCCGACCCAGGCCCTGCTGGACGCGCTGACCATTCGCCGGCGCAAGGGCAGGATCGCCCGGCTGACGGTCGCGATCTGCGGCGATGTCCTGCACAGCCGGGTCGCCCGCTCCAACATTCATCTGCTGAATATCATGGGCGCCCGGGTCCGGGTGATCGGCCCGTCGACGCTGGCGCCCGCCTCCATTGCCGCGCTCGGGGCTGAGGTTTATCATGACATGAAGGAAGGGTTGAAAGACTGTGATATTGTCATGATGCTGCGTCTGCAGACCGAACGCATGCACGGCGGTTATTTCCCGTCGATCAGTGAATATTTCACCCTGTTCGGGCTGGATTACGAAAAACTGTCCGTCGCCCGCGAAGACGCCCTGATCATGCATCCGGGGCCGATGAATCGCGGAGTTGAAATTGACGCGGCCGTCGCCGATGACCTGACCCGAAGCGCCATCCAGGAACAGGTTGAAATGGGGGTTGCGGTGCGCATGGCCTGCCTCGACCTGCTGACCCGCAAAAAAAGAAATGCAGGAGACGGCCAATGAGTCTCTTTACCCATTATAAAAACGCCCGGCTGCTGGACCCGGCAAGCAATATGGATATGGTTGGCGAACTGTTGACCAAAAACGGCCGGATCGCCGCCATCGGAGAGGCCGTTGACGCGCCCGACATCGCCATGACCATCAATTGCAACGGCAAATGCCTGTGTCCCGGCCTGATCGACATGCGCGTCTTTGTCGGCATTCCGGGCGCCGATTACAAGGACACCATTGAAAACACCGGCGAGGCCGCAGCCGCCGGCGGCGTGACCACAGTTTGCGTGCAACCGGTGACCGACCCGATCATTGATGATCTGGCCCGGGTTGAATATCTGGAGAACCGGGCCCGGAAAGCCAAGGCCAATTTCATCCCCTTCCCCGCCATCACCAAACAGATTGAAGGCAGGGAAATGACCGAAATCGGCCTGATGAGCAAAGCCGGCGTCAAGGCCTTCAGCGACGGCAACAAGAGCGTCGCCAATCCGGCCCTGATGACCCGGGTGCTGAAATATTCATCCATGTTCGACGCCCTGATCATCCAGCATCTGGCGGTGCCGGAATTGTCGGACAGCGGCTGCGTCAATGCCGGGGCGCTGGCGACCCGCCTCGGCCTTCCCGGCATTCCGACGGCGGCGGAAACCATCATGCTGGAGCGCGACCTGCGGCTGTTGAAATCAACGCCCGCCCGCTATCATGCGGCGCAGATCACCTGTCAGGACAGCATCGAGGTTCTCGCCGCGGCGAAGCAGAATAAAATGACGGTTTCCGCCGGGGTGGCGGTGCCGCATTTCGCCCTAAATGAATACGCCATCGAGGATTATCGCACATTCACCAGGCTGTCGCCGCCATTGCGGTCGGAAGACGACCGGCTGGCCGTGGTCAACGCCCTGAAGGAAGGCGTCATTGATGTCATCGTCAGCAGTCATGACCCGGAAGACCCCGAAAGCAAGCGGGTGCCGTTTGAAGTTGCCGAAACCGGCGTTATCGGCCTTGAGACCATCCTGCCGGTTTCTCTGGAGCTTTATCATAACGGCATTATGCCGCTGCTGGATATTCTGGCCAAGATGACCTGCAATCCGGCGCGGATTCTGGGCCTGAACAGCGGGGTGCTTAACGTCGGCGCCCCGGCCGACCTGTGTATTTTCGACCCCTATACGCCCCATAAAATCGATGCGGAAAAGATGGTTTCCCTGACCAAGAACACTCCCTTTGACGGCCGGCCCGTCCAGGGACGGGTTTTGCGCACGGTGGTCAATGGCGAAACCGTATTCGAGTATCAGAAATGACCGTTCTGATCAATGACATACCGCTGAGTTATTTCCTTTTCAGTCTGGCGGGCGGCTATCTGCTGGGCGCCCTGCCCTTCGGTCTTATTCTGACGTCGATTACCGGTCAGGGCGACATCCGCGCCATCGGGTCGGGCAACATCGGCGCGACAAATGTCCTGCGCACCGGCAACAAGCGGCTGGCCTTCGCCACATTGATTCTGGATGGCGGCAAGGGGGCGGTCGCGATATGGCTCGCCCACCTGGTTTTCCAACAGCCCGATCTGCTGTATTTTGCCGGTGGCGGCGCCTTTTTCGGTCATCTCTATCCGGTTTTTCTCAAATTCAAGGGTGGCAAGGGGGTCGCCACCTTCCTTGGCGTCCTGCTCGCCCTTCACTGGCCGCTGGGCATTGCCAGCTGCCTGGCCTGGGCGCTGAGTACGGCTGTCTTCCGCATCTCCTCCCTGTCGGCCCTGATCGCCGCGGCGATTTCACCGCTGCTGGGCTTTTTTATCTTCGATAACGTGAATATTACCCTTTTTGCGGGTATTTTATGTATAATGATCTTCATCCGACATAAGGATAATATCAAAAGGCTCGCCGCCGGCGCCGAACCCAGGATCGGCAAAAAACCGGGATAAACAAGATATTGGGGGGAATGAATGTCAGATACCGCACAGAAAAAGGCCCTTCACCAGGACGAAAAAATCGCCCGGCTGCGGTTAATTCGCACCGAAAATGTCGGGCCGGTGACCTTTCGTCATCTGCTGTCCAGATATAAAACCGCCGAAAACGCTCTCAATATCCTGCCGGAATTGGCCCGGCGCGGCGGCCGGAAAAAGCCATTGATCGCCGCCAGAAAAGCCGACATTCTGAATGAGATCAACCAGCTTGATGAAATGGGCGGGTCACTTGTCGTATATGGCGATCAATGCTATCCCGACGCCCTGATGGCGACGGAGGACGCGCCGCCGGTGCTGATGGCGATCGGCCATACCCATCTGCTGGAGCGCAATAATTTTGCGATCGTCGGCGCCCGCAACTGCTCCGCCGTCGGCACCAGGCTCGCGACATCGCTGGCCCGCGATATTGGCCGGAACGGGTATGTCATTTCCTCCGGCATGGCGCGGGGCATTGATACGGCCGTGCATCAGGGCGCTCTGGAAAACGGCACGATCGCCGTGCTCGCCGGCGGCATAGACGTGATTTATCCGCGCGAAAACGACCGGCTGTATCAGGAGATTGTCAACCGCGGCCTGGTCCTGTCCGAAATGCCCCTTGGCACCCAGCCGCAGGCCCGGCATTTCCCGCGCCGCAACCGGATTATCTCCGGCCTTGCGCTGGGACTTCTGGTGGTCGAGGCGACCCATAAATCGGGCTCGCTGATTACCGCGCGCCTGGCGCTGGAACAGGGCCGCGAGGTTTTCGCCGTGCCCGGCTCTCCCCTTGACCCCCGGGCCCGGGGTCCCAATGAACTGATCCGTCAGGGGGCGGTTCTGGTGGAAAACGCCGAAGATATTCTGGATGTTCTGCGCCATATGGATCGTAAAATCATCGCCGAACCCCAATATAATCTTTTTGACAGCCCGGGAGTTGCAGCCGATATGGATCAAGAACAGGACCTTGCCGCCATTCGGGGCGTTATCCGCGACAAATTAAGCCATACGCCGACCCCGATAGACGACCTGATCAGAATGACGGAATTCAGCCCCGCCGAGGTGCAGTCGGTCCTGCTGGAGCTGGAACTGGCCGGAGAAATTCACCGTTATCCCGGAAACAGGGTAGCTTTTTCCTGAACAAAGAGGTAAAAGCCCTTAGTTTCAGGAAATTTAATTACTATAGATATTACTTATGAAAACGGTTGTTGTAGAATCTCCGGCGAAAGCCAAGACAATTAATAAATATCTCGGCAAGGATTACAAGGTCCTCGCCAGCTTTGGGCATGTCCGCGACCTGCCCTCAAAAAATGGCTCCGTCGATCCTGATCAGGACTTCGCCATGGTCTGGGAGGTGGACAGCGACAGCAAAAAACGGATCAAGGATATTGCCGACGCCACCAAATCGTCAGAGGAACTCATTCTCGCCACCGACCCCGACCGCGAGGGAGAGGCCATTTCCTGGCATGTTCTGGAACTGTTGAAGAACAAACGCGGCGTGATGAAAGACGTCAGGGTCAAGCGGGTGGTCTTTAATGAAATCACCAAAAGCGCCATTTTGAAGGCGATGGACACCCCGCGGGATATTGATGAACCGCTGGTTGACGCCTATCTTGCGCGCCGGGCGCTGGATTATCTCGTCGGTTTTAACCTGTCGCCAGTATTATGGCGCAAGCTGCCGGGGTCCCGTTCCGCCGGCCGGGTCCAGTCGGTTTCCCTGCGTCTGATCTGTGACCGGGAGCTGGAGATTGAACAATTCAAGACCGAAGAATACTGGTCCATTGATGTTAACCTGTCCAATCAGGCCAAAGAGAAATTCACCGCCCGCCTTGCCCTGCTTAACGGCAAAAAACTGCAGAAATTCTCCCTGACCACAGCCGAAGCGGCCGGGGCGGCCGAAAAGACCATCAGGGACTCCCGCTTCACCATCGCCGATGTTGAAAGCAAACCCGCCAAAAGATACCCGGCGCCCCCGTTCACCACATCGACCCTGCAGCAGGAAGCGGCCCGCAAACTGGGCTTTAACGCCCAGCGCACCATGCGCTGCGCCCAGAAACTTTATGAAGGAATTGACATTGGCGGGGAAACGGTGGGCCTGATTACCTATATGCGAACCGACGGCGTCTCCATCGCCCAGGAAGCCATTCACGGCTGCCGGGATGTTATCGCCCGGGAATATGGCGACCGTTATGTGCCGGCGAAACCGCGGCTCTACAAGTCCAAGGCCAAAAACGCCCAGGAGGCCCATGAAGCGGTGCGGCCGACCGATATGGGCCGCCTGCCGAAAACTATCGCCGCCCGTCTTGATGACGATCAGCGGCGGCTTTATGAACTGATCTGGAAGCGGACCGTCGCCAGCCAGATGGCCGAGGCGAATTTTGAGCGGACCACGGCGAATATTCTTTCCGAGGACGGCAAGACCGGCCTCAGGGCCACCGGATCGGTTCAGGTTTTTGACGGCTTTTTGAAGCTCTATCAGGAAGGCCGCGATGATGCCGAAACGGATGACAGTGACAAGCGGCTGCCGAAACTGACCACGGGCGAGGACGTCAATCAGGAAAAAGTCATCGCCAATCAGCATTTCACCGAACCGCCGCCCCGCTTCACCGAAGCCTCCCTGGTCAAGAAAATGGAAGAACTCGGCATTGGCCGTCCGTCGACCTACGCCTCCGTCCTGACCGTCCTGCGCGACCGTAATTACGTCGCCATGGACAAGAATCGCTTTGTCCCCGAAGACAAGGGCCGGCTGGTGATCGCCTTTCTGGAGAATTATTTCGCCAAATATGTCGAATATGACTTCACCGCCAACATGGAGGAACTGCTCGATAAAATCTCCAACGGCGATATTCCGTGGAAAAAGGTTTTGGCCGATTTCTGGCGCGAATTTCATGATGCGATCGACGGGACAAAGGAACTACGCGTTTCAGAGGTCCTGGAGCGACTCAATCAGGTCCTGGCGCCCTTTGTGTTCCCTGAAAAGGAAGATGGCTCAAACCCGCGCGCCTGTCCAAAATGCGATGACGGAACCCTGAGTTTGAAAACCAGCCGTTACGGCGCCTTCATCGGCTGTTCTAATTATCCGGAGTGCGGCTACACCCGCAAGATGAACAACGGCAACGGCGAAGACGCCGGCGACGATGGCACCCGGGTTCTGGGCATCGATCCTGAAACGGAGATGGAGGTCACAACACGGACAGGCCGCTTTGGCCCTTACGTGCAGCTGGGCGAACCGGTGGACAAATCCGAAAAGCCCAAACGCGCCTCCATCCCCAAGGGCATGGATGCGGCGACCATCGACCTGGAAAAAGCCCTGAAGCTTTTGTCCCTGCCGCGAACGGTCGGAGATCATCCGGAAGACGGCAAGGTGATCAAGACCGCCATCGGCCGCTACGGCCCCTATGTTTCCCATGCCGGCCTGTTCGCCAGCCTGAAGGACCCGGAAGATGTCTTTAATCTCGGCATCAATCGCGCCGTTGACCTGCTGGCCGAGGCGAAAAAGAAAAAAGGCGGCGCCGCCGAACCACTCAAAGAACTGGGCGCCCATCCGGAAGACGGCGAACCGATTAATGTTTACGACGGTCGCTATGGTCCCTATGTTAAACATAAAAGAACCAACGCCACCATCCCCAAGGACAAGGACCCGATGGCGGTCACCCTTGAGGAAGCGGTTGAACTGATCAAGGCGCGGGCGGCCAAGGGCAAGAAGAAACCGGCCAAAAAAGCCACAGCAAAGAAAACGGCCGCCAAGAAAACCGCCCCTAAGAAAACACCGGTAAAAAGCAAGAGTTGACCCAAAACGCAAGAAGTTGACAATGGCAAAACAGACAGACCGTCCCTTTCCTTCGAAAGCCGACATTCTGACCTACGTAAAGGAGAACCCGGGCAAGCTGTCGAAGCGCGATATTGCCCGGGCTTTTCATATTCGGGGCGATCAGCGCATGGCGTTGAAAAAGCTGCTGCGGGAAATGACCGACGAAGGTCTGCTCGACAAGGGCCATAAGGGACGAATTCATGCCGGGGGCGACCTGCCGCCGGTGTCGGTTGTCGAGGTCACCGGGATTGACAGGATGGGCGACCTGATGGCGCAGCCGGTCAACTGGCCGCCGAAGGGAAGTTCAGAGACAACACCGCCGCCGATCACCATTTTCGCCGATGACAAACGCGGCAATCTTGGCCTTCGCGATCAGGCCCTCGTCCGCCTGAGCCGCGACCGGGACAGCAAGTCCGTCGCCTATGTCGCGCGGGTGATCCGCAAGCTTGAACGCGCCAGCAGCCTGGTAATGGGTATCTTCCACCGGGAAGACGACAATATCGCCTTTGTCCAGCCCACCGATAAAAAAGACCGCAATCAATATGTTATCGCCAAAAAGGACTGGCATGACGCCCGGGACGGCGAGCTGGTGCTGGTCGACGTCCGCCAGCCCAAAGCCGGCCGCCGCCATATGGAACCGAAACGGGCCAGTGTCAAGGAATGCCTCGGCACCCTGGATGATCCGAAGTCAATCAGCCTGATCGCCATTCATTCTCACGGCATTCTGACCGAATTTTCCGACCAGGCCCTGATTGAGGCGGAAAAATCAATTCCGCCCGCCCTCGGCAACCGCGCCGACCTGCGCCGGATTCCGCTGATCACGGTCGATCCGGCCGACGCCCGCGATCATGATGACGCCATCTGGGCCGAAAAAGACTCAGACTCCGCCAACGCCGGCGGTTGGCATGTCATTGTCGCGATCGCCGATGTCGCCCATTACGTCCCCCCGGGATCGGCGCTGGAGCAGGACGCCTGGAAGCGGGGCAATTCGACCTATTTTCCCGATCGGGTCGTGCCCATGCTGCCCGAGGCGCTGTCCAACGGCCTCTGTTCCCTGAAGGAAGGCGAAGACCGCTATACGCTGGCCGTTCATATGTGGTTCGACAGGCGCGGCAAGAAAATCCGCCATAAATTCGTCCGCGGCCTGATGCGCTCCGCAGCGGGCCTGTCCTATGACGAATTTCAGAACGCCCATGACGGGACGGTCAGTGAAAAAGCGGCCCCGCTGCTGAAATCGGTGATCGAGCCGCTGTACGGCGCCTTTGACTGCCTGAAAAGGGGCCGCGATTACCGGGAGCCCCTTGACCTTGTGGTGCCGGAGCGCAAGATTGAACTGGATGACAAGGGAATTGTCACCGGCATTCATCCCCGCAAGTCGCTTGCCGCCCACAAGCTGGTCGAGGAGTTCATGATTCAGGCCAATGTCGCGGCGGCGGAAGAGCTGGAGCTCAAGGGCTGGCCCTGCGTCTATCGGGTCCATGAACAGCCCAGCGAGGAAAAACTCCATAACCTGCGCGAATTTTTGGCCAGCCTCGGCTACAGCTTCGCCAAGGGGATGGTTCAGCGGCCCAAATTATTCAACAATATCCTGCGCAAGGTGGAAGACAGCCCTCATGAGGATGTGATCAATGTCATCATCCTGCGCACCCAGTCGCAGGCTGTCTACAGCACGGACAACCTGGGCCATTTTGGCCTGTCCCTCGCCCGCTACGCCCATTTCACCTCGCCCATTCGCCGTTATGCCGACCTGATGGTTCATCGGGCGCTGATCGGCGCCCTGAAGCTCGGCAAGGACGGTCTGGGCAAGCTTGACCGGGAAAAGCTCGCCGAAACAGCCGAACATATCAGCAAGACCGAACGGATTTCCATGGTCGCCGAACGGGAATGCACCGACCGTTATGTCGCCGCCTTCATGGCCAGGCATGTCGGCGAAGACTTCAACGCAAAAATCGCCGGCGTCAGCCGCGCCGGGCTGTTCGTCACCTTTGACGAAAGTGGCGGCGACGGTTTTATCCCGGTGTCGTCAATGGTCGGCGATTATTTCAATTTCGACAAGGAGTTGCACCTTCTGGAAGGGGAATATACCGGCGCGGTCTATCAATTGGGGGATACGGTCCGCGTGCGCCTGAAAGAAGCCAATCCGATGACCGGCGGGCTGTTATGCCAGCTGATCGATGAAAAACGAACCGAGAAATCCGGCGCGAAAAAAACCCGTTCAAAGCGGGGACGACGTCAAGGGGGCGGCCCCGACAAAAGGCAAAAGCGGAAAAGATAGAAATATCACTCATTTTCGCGGCTTTTGCTTGACTTGAACGCCAATAACTGTATTTTCCCCTCACGTATTTTGGAATTTAAGAATTGGAGCCGGGGAATGGCGAAACCTACCGTTGTTAAAATTAAACTCGTCAGCACTGCTGGGACTGGTTATTATTATGTAACCAAGAAAAACCCGCGTAATATTACGGAAAAAATGGTTCTCCGTAAATATGATCCTGTTGTGCGCAAGCATGTGGAGTTCAAGGAACATAAAATCAAATAATTTTATGTCCGGCACAGATGTTCAAACGGCCTGCTCCCTTGGGACAGGCCGTTTTTCTGTTCATAATACGATCTTTTAAGTTTTATTCGGAATCGAGACTGCACACCTTGTTGCGGCCGGCATTTTTCGCTTCATAAAGCGCATTATCGGCGGAAACCAGCAATTTACTGCTGGTGGAGTTTTTGTCCCCGGCAATGGCGAGGCCAATACTCGCCGTGATGCCGATCGGCGTATCCGAACCGGAAATGTCAAACGGTTCATCGGCGATCGACCGCCGCAAGCGTTCGGCGACAAAATGGGCGTATTCAAGGTTTGTTTCCGGCATCACCACGACAAATTCCTCACCGCCGAAACGCGCCGCAAGATCTATATTGCGGATGTCACGACTGATCCGTTGAGCAAATTCCTGCAATACTTCGTCGCCGGAGGCGTGGCCGTAGGTATCATTGACCTGTTTGAATTTATCAAGGTCGATCATCAACAGGGCGACCTTTTTCCGGCGGTCATTGTCCGCCGACATCAGGTTATCCAGATGGGTTGACAGAAAATGCCGGTTATAAAGGCCGGTCACCGCATCCGTCATGGCCATTTCCATGCTTTTCTTCATATTGCGGCGCAGACGCCGGGCATATCTTTTCTGGCGGATCTGGGACTTCGCCCGCGCCTGCAACTCGTTTTTATCGATCGGACGGGCAATATAGTCGTTCACGCCCAATTCCATCGCCCGCACCAGTTGCTGGGTGTCCCCTTCATCAACAAGAACCAGAATCGGGGTCTGCCGGGTCTGTTCCGTGGAGCGCAATTGCGAACATAACCGCAACCCATCCACATTCCCCAGACTGAGGCTTATGATAACAAGATCATATTTAGCAAGTCCCGGCGTGGTGATCTCGCCGGCGGCGACATCGTCAACATCAACCGTCGCCAGGTCCTGCAGATAATTTGTAATCCGCCCCGCCACCCGGGCGTAATCCTCGACCAGCAGCACCCGGGCATTGGCCAGGCTGATATTCTGATTGAGGTCCGGGGCAATATTGATGCCGAAATCCTGGCCGGTGGTTTCGCGCATCCTGAGTTCATCCATCAGCACCTTGAGACGCACCAGGGAGCGCACCCGAGCAAACAGCGGCAGGTCGAGAACCGGTTTGGTCAGGAAATCATCGGCACCGGCTTCGAGGCCGGCGACCCGGTCCCTCGGCTGATCAAGCGCCGTCACCATGATCACGGGGATATGCGCCGTTTTGGCGTTGGCCCTGATGCGGCGGCACACTTCGAATCCATCCATGCCCGGCATCATGACATCGAGCAGCACAATATCCGGATGCTCTTTTTCGATCACGTCGAGAGCCTCTTCCCCGTTCATCGCCGTCAGAACATCAAAATATTCGCTGGTCAGCTTCGCCTCCAGCAATTTAACGTTCTGAATCACATCATCAACAACCAGTACCCGTGCTGTCATAGCCAGTTTTTATCCTGCAAATTTCTTGACAGTTTCGATAAACTGCCCGACAGAGATCGGCTTGGCGATATATGCTTCGCAGCCTCCCGCCCGTATTTTTTCCTCATCGCCCTTCATAGCGAAAGCCGTCACCGCAATAACCGGAATCGAACGCAGATCCTCATCCTCCTTGATCCATTTCGTGACCTCAAGCCCGGACACTTCCGGCAGTTGAATATCCATCAAAATCAGATCCGGTTTTTCTTCCCGCGCCAATTCCAGCGCCTTCATCCCTTCCTGTGTCTGAATCGTATCATATCCGTGCGCGCTCAGAAGATCACAAAAGAGTTTCATATTTAGTTCGTTATCTTCGACAACCAGTATTTTTTTACGCATTAAAGCTTCCTGATTATTTATCAAGTGAATCACTTGTACTTCACTATGACCTACAATTATAGCTATCTGTTAGGTATTTCTATAATTTTAAGGGCTGTATATGAAAAAGCTGTTAACAGAATAACTGTCGTGTATATTTATATTTAAACGCGGCGGCACAAACAATCGGCTTTTACCATGAATGATGATCAGGCGGAAATACTGGCTTTGCGGGCCCTGGCCCATATCGCGTCCCATGAAGATATTCTGGTCGCCTATCTCAGGCTGACCGGGCTTTCCGCCGAAGAACTGCACACATCCGCCGCGGAGGCGTCAACGCTGGGCAGTATCCTGGATTATTTTTTGCAAAACGAGAAAAGGCTGGTCGCCTTTTGCGAAGCGGAAAATATTTCACCGGACCACCTGGCGAAGGCCAGAAGGCTTCTACCCGGCGGTGAAACCGTCCCCTACAGCAGTTGAATGAATTGAGCGTATCCATGAAATTTGCCCTTGAGCAACTAAAATTGCTTTCCCTGACCCCGACCCGGCCCCTGATTATTACCGATGCGGATGAGGTGATATTGCATTTTTCCGACATTCTGGCCGACTATTTGCGGACCCAGGGAATGTATGTGGATTTTGTCAGCTACGCCCTTGACGGCAATGTAAAATATCTCGACAGCGATCTGCCTGTGGACAGCGCGCTGTTCAAGGGCCTGATTGATGATTTTTTCCATGGATATGTCGAAAAACAACCGCTTGTCGAAGGCACCGCCGATCACCTGGCGAATCTGTCCGCCCTGTGCGATATTGTCATACTGACCAATATTCCCCATGATTTCGCCGATCGGCGCCGCAGCCAGTTGATCGATCACGGGCTCGACTACCCCATGGTGTCGAGCAGTGGGCCCAAGGGGCCGGTGCTCAGGGCGATCCGTGACTTCACCCGGGAAAAGATGATTTTTATTGATGATATATCCCATCATCACGCCTCGGTGGCGAAATATGTCCCGGACTGCCTGCGGATTCAGTTCATCGCCAACAGTCACCTCAACAGGATTGAAGGAAAGGCGTCGGACTGCCATGTCAGATGTGATGACTGGGTCCATATCGAACAGGAAATCAGAAGTTTTCTGGAAGACGAATGAAGGCCATGAAAATGCGCGCTTTCTGTCGTGATTGCTTTACAGATTTCACCGGTCCGGATGATGTCGCGGCGTCGGATGCGCTCTGTGAAAATTGCGGCAGCCCGCGCCTGATCCGCCATGGCGAATTGACTTCCCTGAGGCTCGCCCATATTGATTGCGACGCCTTTTTCGCCAGTATTGAGAAACGGGACAATCCGGATCTTCTGTCGAAACCGCTGATTATCGGCGGCGCCGAGCGCGGCGTCGTCTCCACCTGCTGTTATATCGCACGGACCTACGGCGTCCATTCCGCCATGCCGATTTTTCAGGCCCGGAAACTGTGCCCGAACGGGATTTACATGGCCGGAAACATGGGAAAGTATTCCACCGTCAGCAAACAGATCCGCGCCATATTCGACAGCATGTCACCCAATGTCGAACCCCTGTCGATTGATGAGGCCTTTATCGACCTGTCGGGCACGGAGAAGCTCCATGGAACCTATCCGGCGAAGGTCGTCGCCCGGGCGGTGCAGCAGATTGAGCGCGAAATCGGCATCACCGTATCCGTCGGCCTGAGTTATAACAAATTCCTCGCCAAGCTGGCGTCCGACATGAACAAACCCCGGGGCTTTTCCCTGATTGGCCGGGCGGAGGCGAAAGATATTCTCGCCCCCCTGCCCGTGGCGAAAATCTGGGGTGTCGGCAAGGTGATGCAGAAAAAACTGCACCGGGACGGCCTGACCCAGATCGGCCAGCTTCAGCATCTGGAAAAGAAATATCTTCACCGGAATTACGGCGCCATCGGCGACCGGCTCTATCATTTCGCCCGCGGGCAGGACAGCCGCTTTGTCGACAAGACATCGAAAAGGAAAAGCATTTCCAACGAAACCACCTTTGCCCGGGACCTGTCCGACTATGGCGAGTTGAAGGCCAGGCTGTGGCCCCTATGCGAAAAAGTCTCCGAACGCCTGAAGGAACAGGTCCTGGCCGGCAACAACATCACCCTGAAGCTGAAAACGGCGTCCTTTCGCCAGATCAGCCGTTCGACAACGCTCGACAGCCCGACCCAGATGGCGGAGACCTTGTTTGAGGTCGGCAAGCGCCTTTTGCAGCCGGAATGCCGCGGCCTCGACTATCGGCTGATTGGCATCGGGGTTTCCGGCCTCGGCGGAACCGAACAGGCCGACCCGCCGGACCTGATCGACAAGGCTCGCAGCCAAAAAATAAAAACCGAACGCATTATGGATGACATTCGAGACAAATATGGTAAGGATATTATCAAAAAGGGCCGCAGCCTGACATAGCGACAAAATTCAAAAACAGGGGATTTCAATGAGAAAGCTTTTTCATTTCAGTGCCATAGCATTCGCCATTTTAAGTTTTCTGTATCTTTCGCCGGTTTCCGCGCAGGAAGTGCCGGACCGGGCGGAGGGCGACGGGCCCTATGGTCGGCTGATTCTCCGCGGCGGCTATCTGATTGACGGCACCGGCGCCCCGCCCTTTGGTCCGGTCGATATTGTCGTCGAAAATGACAAAATTACCGAAATCCGCAATGTGGGAATCCCCGGCGTCGCCATCAACCCCGATCAGCGGCCGGAAAAAGGCGACCGGGAAATCGATGCGCACGGCAAATATATCCTGCCCGGTTTTGTTGATCTGCACAGCCATATTCATTCCCTTGACAGTGAACAGGGCGTGCCGCCGGAATATATCTTCAAACTGCAACTGGGCCACGGCGTCACCACCATCCGCAGCCTGGGCTCCGGCGGCGACAAGCGGATCGTCGATTTCAAGACCCGCAGCGCCAACAATGAAATCACCGCCCCGCGGATTATCGCCTATCCCATCTTTCAGGGCGTCACCAGCCCGAAAGACGCCCGCAAGCGCATTCAGGAGATCAAAAAGAACGGCGCCGACGGCGTTAAATTTTTCGGCGCGCCGGAAGAAATCCTGTGGGCGGCGCTGGATGAGGCCAAAAAACAGGGCTTGCTGACCACCATGCATCATGCCCAGCTTGATGTCGCCCACGCCAATGTCCTCACCACTTCCGCCCACGGTCTCGACAGCATGGAACATTGGTACGGCCTGCCCGAAGCCCTGTTTGAAGACAAGATCATTCAGGACTATCCAACCGATTATATCTACAGCAATGAGCAGGATCGCTTCGGTCAGGCGGGCCGGCTGTGGAAACAGGCGGCGCAACCGGGCAGCGAAAAATGGAATGAGGTTATGACGACCCTGCTTGAGCGCGATTTCGCCCTCGACCCCACCTTCACCATTTATCTGGCAAGCCGCGACCTGATGCGGATGAGCCGGGCGATCTGGCATGACGATTACACCCTGCCGGCGCTCTGGGATTTCTATCGCCCGAACCGCGCAGCCCACGGCGCTTTCTTCTTCGACTGGACGACCGAGGATGAAATTGAATGGAAGAAAAATTACCGACTGTGGATGCGTTTCATCAATGACTATAAAAACCGTGGCGGCAAAGTCGGCCTCGGCAGCGACACCGGTTATATCTACAGCCTCTATGGCTTTGGCTATATCCAGGAAATGGAGCTGATGCAGGAAGCGGGCTTTCATCCCCTGGAGGTGATCCGCGCCGCAACCCAGACCGGCGCCCGGATCATCCGCCGTGACGGGGAAATCGGCGCCATTCAGGTCGGTAAAAAAGCCGATATTGTGGTGGTCGATGAAAATCCGCTGCATAATTTCAAGGTGCTGTACGGCACCGGCGCCCTCAAACTCAATGATGACACGGGCCTTGTCGAGCGGGTCGGCGGGGTGCGCTGGACGATCAAGGACGGCATTGTCTATGACGCCTTCCGGTTAAGGGCCGATGTCCGCAGGATGGTCCGGGAGGCCAAGATCAAGGCCGGCCTGTCGCCGGACCGGCCGTTGCGCGTCGCCAATACGCCAGCGGAATAGATCATGCGCCGGCAGGCGCGGCAAATGGCAATGGCGGCCACAGGAGACTGAAAAATGACCCGGGAAGAGTTTGACCGCTATTGCGCCAGCCTGAAGGCGACGACAAATATCATCCAGTGGGGCGGCGCATCGGTCTGGAAAGTGGGCGGCAGGATATTCGCCATATGCTCTGACGGGGATGCCGGACAGGAGCTGAAAATAAGTTTTAAATGCTCTGACCTCAGCTATCAGATTCTCCGCCAATTGCCGGGCATTATCCCGGCGCCCTATCTCGCCCGGGCGAAATGGGTCCAGATCACGACGGCGCAAGCGATGAATGATGATGACATCAGGGATTATGTCAATGCGGCCCATCAGATCATCGCCGGCAAACTGACCCGGGCCAAACGGGCCGAACTGGATCTTTGACTCTGAATATTACAATATTCCCAATAACTTATAATTGACGCTTGTTAACCATACAACAGGCTCTTTTTTCCCGGCGATGCAGGAAGTTTTTGCCCCTATCCTGGCACTGATTTTATTTTGCTCATATAATTCAACGGGATAACGTATTGGCACAAAGGTTGCACATAAACCCGTGATCCTGGAAAGTATAAAAGGCGTACCATGACTTATATCACCCTGCCCCTGAAACGTTCCGCCCGCATCCCCGCCAATGGCGTGAGCCATCTGGCCGATGAGATTTTGACGAAGGTCAGAATATCCGAAAAGAAACTGCCCGCCAAAAGCCGGGATCTGTTATCGGAAATCCTCGATTATGTTGTTGAGGCCGAACAAACCATTGCCGCGCAAAAGCAGCATATTGAAAAACTTGAAGTCATGACGACAACGGACCCGCTGACCGGCCTGCTGAATCGCCGGGGCATTATGATCGAGGTCAAGCACGCCATCGCCACGGCCGACCGTCACGGCGAAGGCGCCATATTCACCTATATTGACCTGGATGGCTTTAAACAGGTCAATGATGAGCACGGCCATGCCGCCGGCGATAAAATACTGACCCTGGTCGCTGACATCCTGCAGCGGTCCATCCGGCAAACCGATTATGCCGCGCGTCTCGGCGGCGATGAATTCGCCTTATTGCTCACCCATTCCGATTATGAAGGCGGCAAATCCCGCAGCCAGTTTATTCAGCGGCAGCTGAATTTCCGCCACCTGAAATTCCACGGCCGGAAAATTCCCCTGCGGGCAAGCTTCGGCATCGCGGAAATTACGCCAGAGGTAAAGCTGGAGGATGTGTTGCAGCATGCCGATCAGAATATGTACCGCAACAAGGCGAGCCGCCGCAAACAAGCATAGGGATGACAGGCGATTCTGCCGCCCGGCGGCCTGATTTCGACCTTTCTCCTCTTTTCCGGCCTTTTCTTCCTTTGCCCTAAGGTGTAATCTGCTGACACAGATCACGCCAAAGGAAGAAAAGAAATTCATGAGCCATAATTTTGAACAAAAGCTTGCCGAACTCGGGATTACCCTGCCAACCCCGGTGGCGCCCGTCGCCAATTATGTCCCCTTTGTCCAGAGCGGCAAGCTGCTGTCCATTTCCGGACAAATTCCGGTCGATGCCGAGGGCGCGCTGCCCTATCTCGGCAAAGTGGGGCAGGATGTCAGCGAAGAGGATGCGATCAAGGCGGCCCGCCTGTGCGCCATCAACATCATCAGTCAGGCAAGAATGGCCTGCGATGGTGATCTGGACCGGGTCGTCCGCATCGTAAAGCTCGGGGCCTTTGTCAACTGTGTTGATGGTTTTCCGGGCCAGCCGGCCATTGTCAACGGCGCCTCCGACCTGATGGTCGCAATCTTCGGAGATGCCGGGAAACATTCCCGTTCCGCCGTCGGAGTCAATGCCTTGCCACTGAATGTTCCCGTTGAAATAGATGCGCTTATAGAAATTTCTTGAAAGTATGGATGAAGAATAACTGGCTGACAGAAATTCCCTTTGCCCACCGGGGTTTGCATGGTCCGGCGACCGGCCATGTGGAAAATTCCCTGTCCGCCTTCAAAGCCGCCAATGACCGGGGCCATGGCTTCGAACTGGACATTCTGCTCAGTCAGGATAGTCAGGCGATGGTCTTTCACGACCTGTCCCTGGACCGGCTGACCGGCAAACCGGGCGCAATTGATGACTATCCGGCCGATCAGTTGAAGAAGTTTCAACTCACCGGTTCCGATGACCTCATCTGCCCCTTGCGCGATGTCCTGCGCCAAGCGGACCGGACATTACCGATTCTGATTGAGGTCAAGGGGGACCAGAAGAAATTCGAAGCGGTCGCGGCCGCCGTCCATGCCGAAGTCAAGGATTATCAGGGCCCCCTGGCCATCATGTCCTTTTACCCGGACATCGTCGCCTGGTTTCAGCAGCATGCGCCGCAGATCCCGCGCGGCCTGGTGGCGACCAGCCTTAATGACGACAGCCTGCCGGACAGATACTTCTCCCCGGCCCGCCAGATCTCATGGATTGGAGAACTGGCCGCGGATTTTATCGCTTATGATATTCAGGCGCTGCCCAACGACGTCACGCGATATGGCCGGTCCCGCGGCATTCCGGTGCTGACCTGGACAGTCCGCAGCGCGGAACAGCGCGACAAGGCCCGCCAAAATGCGGATAATATCATTTATGAGACCGCGGGCCGGACACCGAAATGACCCGCTATCACCACCAAATCCTTCACAGCCTGTCTGAAATATCGCAGGATTCCTGGAACGCCTGCTGTTTTAACGAGGCGACGCGCCATAATCCGTTCCTGTCCCATCAGTTTCTGAGCGCGCTGGAGGACAGCGGTTGCGCCACGGCGGATACCGGCTGGCAGGCGCGCCATATCGCCATCTGTAATGCGGATGATGACGTGGTCGGCGTCATGCCGCTTTACCTGAAAAGCCATTCCTACGGCGAATATGTCTTTGACCACGCCTGGGCCAACGCCTATCAGAACGCCGGCGGCAGATATTATCCGAAACTGCAGTCGGCCATCCCCTTCACCCCGGTTACCGGCCGGCGGTTGGCGGTGCGCCCGGGGGAGAATATCCCGGAAATACAGCAGGAAATTCTGGATAGCGCCGTTTCGCTCGCGACCACCCTCGGGGTGTCGTCGCTGCATGTGACCTTTGCCGAACAGGCGGAATGGGATTTCATGACGAAACATGGCCTGCTCAAAAGGCGGGACCAGCAGTTTCACTGGATCAATCAAGGATACCGGTCGTTTGAGGGTTTTTTGCAGGCGCTTTCCTCCCGTAAACGCAAAAACATCCGCAAGGAACGCCGGCAGGCCGTGGCCCATGATATTGAGGTAGAGGTTGTCACCGGCCGACAGATCACCGAAGCCCATTGGGATGATTATTTCACCTTTTATCAGGATACCGGCCAGCGAAAATGGGGTCGGCCTTATTTGAACCGCCTGTTTTTTTCGCTGCTCGGGGAAAGGCTGTCTGATCGGATTGTCCTGATCATGGCGCGGCGCGGCGGGCGTTATATTGCCGGCGCCCTGAATCTGGTCAGTGATGATACGCTCTATGGCCGTTACTGGGGCGCCATAGAGGACCACAGATACCTGCATTTTGAAATATGTTATTATCAGGCGATCGACTATGCGATCCGTCATGGCCTGAAAAGAGTCGAGGCCGGCGCCCAGGGGGAACATAAACTGGCGCGCGGTTATCTGCCGACATCGACCTACAGCGCCCACTGGATCCGCAATCCGGCTTTCAAGGAGGCTGTGGCGGATTATTTGCGCCAGGAACGGGCCGCAGTCCGCCAGGACCAGGCATTTCTGTCCGGCTTTGCGCCCTTTAAAAAGGACGGGGCCGCCAAATAAGCCGCAGTACGGGAACGAATTACCGGAACAGGTTACTGGCCGGTGGTTTTCTCAGCCTTGTCTTTTTCCTTATATTCGACGAATTTGCCAAGACCGCAGGTTGGTCCCTGTATATTGCTTGAAGAGTCAAAGACCGTTATCAGGTCGACATTACAGAGCTGGTTCGTCGACACCGCGTAACTGAATGACTTTTCAAAGCCCAAACGAGCGCACCGGTGGGGCAATGTGTTGAGATAAGCCTTGTTACCCTTCATTTTGAACAGAATATTATAGTCGTCGAACACTTTCGTTGAGTCGATCCGGGTCAATGTGACACAAAGCTTGACCGCGCCGGTTTTCTCATACTTCGTCATCGTTTCGGCCATCTTGTCTTTTGCCGTGTCATCCGCCATTGCGGACGTGGCGACAAAACCCAAAGCCAGAGTAAACGTCAGTATCTTTCCTAGCATAAAGTATATTCCTTTTATGGGTTTACCGATATTGTGAAGTATACATCTGTTTAGCTGAATCTCAAATGAACAAAGCCGTGAACAGACCGTGACTGGTTTTATATTCACACATTATGGCGGTTATTTGACGAATTCCTCGGATTTGCCGGAACTGCTGCTTCCGATTTTCTTCACCGGAGACGGCCCCGGCTCAACATCAAAGACCAGTTTATTGTCCTTGACCCGAACCAGTACATCACCGCCATTGACCAGCTTGCCAAACAAAAGTTCGTTGGCCAGTGGCTTTTTGACATGATCCTGAATACAGCGGGCCAAGGGCCGGGCGCCGTAAAGCCGGTCATAGCCTTTTTCGGACAGCCAGCTTTTCGCCGCCGGGGTCAGGTTGATATTGACGTTGCGATCCTCAAGCTGCATTTCCAGCTCAAGAATGAATTTCTCGACCACCCGCGCCATGATTTCCGGCGACAGATTCTTGAACGGCACCGTCGCATCGAGCCGGTTGCGAAATTCCGGCGTAAACAGCTTCTTGATCGCTTCCTCGTCATCGCCTTCGCGAATGGAGGATCCGAAACCGATCGCTTCCTTGCTCATTTCCGTCGCCCCGGCATTGGTTGTCATCACCAGGATAACATTGCGGAAATCAATTTTTTTGCCATTGCTGTCGGTCAGTTTGCCGTGGTCCATCACCTGAAGCAGAATATTGAATATATCCGGGTGGGCCTTCTCAATTTCATCCAGCAAAATCACCGAATGGGGCGCCTGGTCGACGGCGTCGGTCAACAATCCGCCCTGGTCATAGCCGACATAGCCGGGCGGCGCGCCGATCAGCCGGGACACGGAATGCCGCTCCATATATTCGGACATGTCAAAGCGGTGCAACTCAAGGCCCAGAAGGCTGGCCAACTGCTTGGTGACCTCGGTCTTGCCGACCCCGGTCGGGCCGCTGAACAGATAGCAGCCGATGGGTTTTTCATCCTGGCGCAGACCGGCGCGGGAAAGCCGGATGGCGTCGGTCAGAACCTCAATCGCCTTGTCCTGGCCATATATCACCCGTTTCAGATCGGCGTCGATGCTCGCCAGCACCGCCGTATCATCCTTGGAGACTGATTTCGGCGGAATTCGGGCGATTTTCGAGACGACGGACTCAACATCGGCGACGGAAATCTCCGTTTTGCGTTTTTCCGGCGGCAGCAGCATCTGTGATGCGCCGACCTCATCAATCACGTCGATGGATTTATCGGGCTGCTTGCGGTCATTGATATAGCGGGAGGACAGATCAACCGCCGCCTCAATCACATCGTCGCTGAATTTGACATTATGGTGGTCTTCAAAATATTTCCGCAGCCCTTTCATGATTTCCTTGGTTTCGGGAATCGTTGGCTCCTTAATGTCAATTTTCTGGAATCGTCTGAGCAGCGCCCGGTCTTTCTCAAAATAGGACCGGTATTCCTTGTATGTTGTCGAACCGATGCAGCGAATGGCGCCGGAAGACAAGGCGGGTTTCAGCATATTGGAGGCGTCCATCGCCCCGCCGCTGGTGGCGCCGGCGCCGATAATGGTATGGATTTCATCGATGAACAGAATGGCCCCGTCATGCTTCTCCACCTCGGAAATCACCGCCTTCAGGCGTTCTTCAAAGTCGCCGCGATAGCGGGTGCCGGCAAGCAACGTTCCCATGTCCAGACAGAAAATGGTGGCGGATTGCAGCACTTCCGGCACTTTCTTCTCGACAATATGGCGGGCCAGCCCTTCCGCGATGGCGGTTTTGCCAACCCCCGGGTCGCCGACATACAGCGGGTTATTCTTGGACCGGCGACACAGGATCTGAATGGTCCGCTCTATCTCATGCTCGCGGCCGATCAGGGGATCGATTTTACCGTCGCGGGCCTTCTGATTCAGGTCAACGCAATATTTCTCAAGGGCGGTTTCTTCGCGGTCTTCCTGAATATCCGCCTCCTCCCCCACGCCATGGGGGCTGCCGGCCTCCTCGAATTTGCCGGTGGATTTCGCCAGACCGTGCGACACATAGCTCACCGCATCAAGCCGCGTCATGTCATATTGCTGAAGGAAATATACCGCATGGCTTTCCCGTTCGGAAAAGAGCGCAATCAGGACATTGGCGCCGGTGACTTCTTCGCGACCCGAGCTTTGAACATGCAGAATAGCCCGCTGAATCACCCGCTGAAAGCCGGTGGTCGGGCTCGCCTCGCCGCTTTGGTCGCCCTTGATGTTATCCAGCTCTACATCCAGATAGGCTTTGATTTCCGCCCTCAGCTGACGCACATTCACGTCGCAGGCGCGCAATACCGCAACCGCATCCTGATCATTCAGCAGGCCAAACAGCAAATGTTCCAGGGTGGCGAACTCATGATTGCGCTGATTGGCCTCACCGATGGCCCGATGCAGGGTATGCTCAAGATTTGGCGAAAATGTCGGCATGGATAATCTACTCCTTCTCCAGGGTGCATTGCAGGGGATGCTCATGACGCCGCGCGCTGTCGATCACCTGCATGACTTTCGTTTCGGCGACCTCGAAACTATATACGCCGCAAATACCGACCCCCTTCTGGTGCACATTCAGCATGATCCGGACCGCCTCTTCCTCAGACTTCTGGAAGAAAGTCTGAAGAATCTGAACGACGAAATCCATCGGGGTATAATCGTCATTCAGCATCAGAACCTTATACATGGACGGTTTTTTGGTCTTGGGACGGGTTTTCGTCAGGGTTCCCGTTTTGCCATTGCCCTCACCATCCTTATGATCTTCACTCATAGATCCGCCGATAAATTAATTAAGCCATTATCTATATAATAGAATGCCACGGGCGGATTTAAAGATCTTAATGAACAAATATTTCATCAATGCCGATTTGATTGATATTTTTCTATCCCAGTTTAGACGCTTGATCCTAATGTATCGTTAAAACCGGAAAAGATCCATCTGCTTTAGGTCGCAATGGATAGCGGATCTCAGACAAAAAAAGGCCCGGCGGGAAACCGGACCTTAAATATTTTGCCGTCGAAAGGACGGTATGGCGATTAACCGGCCAGCGGCAGGTTATATTTGGCAGCAACTTCTTCGTAGCGGGCTTTCAGAGGCTCGACAACTTCGGTGACCGAATTTGTCGTCACTTCATTCAGGCGGTTTGATTCAGAAACGAATGCATCAAACCGGCCTTTCAGGATATTAGCCTGAAGCTCGAAAAACTCGGCCGGTGATTTTGCCGAGAATAATGTTTTGACATCCTCAACATTCTTTTCAACCGCCTTTTTGGAGGCCGCAGCGAAATCCGCATTGACCGTCTGGGCCACCTTAACAGCCGCATTGCCGGAGGCGACAAACGCTTCGTAGTTTGCCTTGCCGAAGGCGGCGGCATCGTCAAAATTGCTTGTGACGTCCTTGATGGCTTTCTGAACCGTTTCCTGAGCGGCTTCGAAAGTTTTTTCGGCAGCCTTCTGATTGGCGGAAGTTGCCTTGGATGTGGTAGATTTGGTCATAACCTGATCCTTATTCAATAAAATTCCAGTGAAATTGTGCAACGCAACATAAACTCTATTGCGATATATACGGTGAATTTTCAGGAAAGTCAAATATTTTTTGTGCAGTGCAACAAATAATTCACATTCACAGATTGTCTGTGACATGATGCCGATTGTTCAGCCCAAGACCGGCCCCGCGCCGGCGAGGGCAAGCTGTTCATTCAACTGGTCAAGCAGGCGGTCCAGGTCGCTTTCGGTACGCCCCTCACAGCGGGCGACCAGGGCGCCCTCCGTATTGGACGGCCGCAGCAGCCACCAGCCCCGGGCCGATGTGACCCGAACGCCGTCAACATCATTTATCATGCAATCTGTTGCTGCCAGGCGCCTTTTTATGTCGCGGACAATTTCAAATTTACGATTCTCAGGGCAGACAAGGCGAATTTCAGGCGTGCTGACCATCCGCGGCAGATTTTCCAGCAGCCCGCTCAGACCCCGCCCGGGCCCGGCGATGACATTCAGCAGCCTGAGGGCGGCATATATCCCGTCATCATAGCCGTAAAACGGGTCGCCGAAATAAATATGGCCGCTCATTTCCCCGGCCAGGAGGGCGCCGGTTTGCCGCATCTTGTCCTTGATCAGCGAATGGCCGCTTTTCCACATGATCGCCTTGCCGCCCCCCTCTTCAACAACATCGAAGGTGCTCTGGCTGGTTTTGACATCGCCGATGATCGTCGCTCCCGGGTGTCGTTGCAAAATATCCTGGGCCAGAATGGCCAGCATCTGATCGCCCCAGACGATGGCGCCATCCTTGTTCATCATGCCGATCCGATCCGCATCGCCGTCAAAGGCAAAGCCGACATCAAGTGTCCTGTCTCTGATCAGCTCGGCCAGTTGGCTCAGGTTTTCCGGGATCGTCGGGTCCGGATGATGGGCGGGAAAGCGGCCGTCGATTGCGCCGTTAATCAGAAAATGCCGGCCGGGCAGCTGTTTTATCAGATCCCCGATCACCTCGCCGCCGGCGCCGTTGCCGGGGTCCCAGCCGACTTTCAGGTCGCGGGCGGCCAGCGCCGCGAAATCGACATCCTTTAGCAAACGGTCAAGATAACGGCTTGTCATATTTTCCGACACGTATCGGCCCTCGCCCGTTTCATAATCCGCCGCCGCGCCTGCCTGTCCAAGCCCCTGTATCTGGTCGCCGTAAAAGGAGTCCTTGCCCAGCATCAGTTTGAAGCCGTTGTACTCCGGTGGATTATGGGAGCCGGTAACCATAACGCCGCCATCGCAGTCAAGCTCAAAGACGGCGAAATAAACCATCGGCGTCGGACCGCAGCCAATATCAATGACCATGAGCCCCGTTGCGCGCAATCCGGCGATCAGCGCCGCCGCCAACGCCGGGGAGCTCAGGCGGCCGTCATAGCCAACGACAATTTTTGCGCCGCCGTTCCGGATGACCTGGCTGCCATAGCAGCGCCCGAGCATTTCCGCGTCTTTCAGGGTCAGGGTCTGATCAACGATGCCGCGAATATCATATTCGCGCAGGATGGTCGGATGAAAGATATGGCCCTTTTCCGCCGTCATGGCTATCCCATCAAAATGTCCCGGGCCTGATTTATCTTCATGGCCAGATAATCCGACCCCCCCTGATCGGGATGAATTTTCTTGAGAAGCTTATGATGGGCCTCCTTGATCTCGGACGGGCTCGGTCGCCCTTCGAGGCCGAGAATATCAAGCGCTTCCTCACGGGTCATCGGCAACGACCTCCTGGGCCGCGTATCATGGCCCCGCCCGGTCTTCCGGGGGGTAAGCGGGTCGCCGCCCATGACTGTCCACAGGCTGCCCTGAGCCGAAAGAAAGGCCAGCAGGCCCAATATGCCGGCAACCGCGACATTGCCGCGGATCAGGATCAAAAACCCCAGCAATCCCATGATGACCGCAAAGCCATAGCGGAAGATCCGGTTCAGCCTGGGCGAATTCGACTGCTTCATCAGGCGCGAGATCAGATAGAGCAGAATGACAAAAGCAACAATAATCAGGATATAAGGCATGCCGTTTCCCTATTCCGCCGCGGCGACGGACGCCTTGTCCCAGCCCGGCAGGTGAAGATCATCCATCAGGCGGCGGATTTCCTGGCGCGCCGCCACATGGGACATGGTCATTTTCTGGCCGCCGGTGTCCCTGAAATCGACCAGGGTCAGTCCCTTGGGGAATAATTCCCGGTAAATCACCCGCTCACCCAGACCCGGCACATAACGGAAGGCCACCCTTTTCTGCAACTGGGTCAGGACATTGTGAACCCGGCGTTTGTTTTTCGCATCAAGCGCCGAGGTCCGGTTGCGCATGACAATCCAGTCAATCGTTCCCCGGTCTGTCAGCGCCCGCTGCTTGCGGGCTTCCCAGACCATTTCACTATACAGGCTGAGTTTTTCCACCTGATAGCTGTCCGGATTGACCTTGGCCAGCAGGTCAACGTCAACAAAACTGTCATTGACCGGGGTAATGAGGGTATCCGCCGCCGCATGGGCGACCCGCGACAGGAATGTATCGCTTCCCGGGCAATCAATCAGGATATAGTCATATGCCCCCTTCACCTCCGTCAGCAGGGCGGTGATATTTTCCCGGTCCCGGCGCTCCATATCCGCGAGGGAGCCTTCTTCCGAACGGTTGAGGACATGAACATCCGGCATTGACAGCTTCAGGTTATATTGGTCGGCGTAACTCTGGCGATTTTCGATATAGCGCGCCAGGGATTTCTGACGGGCGTCCAGATCAATGACCGCAACCCGCGCCCCCCGCTCCAGAAGACTGACCACAATATGCATGGCGGATGTGGATTTGCCCGATCCGCCTTTTTCGTTGCCGACGACGACAACATGCGCCCCGTTCATTTTTTTCGGCGTTATCCCTTGATCCATTTTGGCTCCCTTATCATATGAAACCGGCTTTTATCTATTTTTAAAAACACGAAAATCTGACTTAAAAATACTAAAGTCTGGTATTTTTTCCACATCATCATTATAAACTGGCCCATATTTTCCGGCCAACTTAAATTTTCGGCCGGATTTTCGTGATACAGCCGACAGACCTGGTGCAGTGACCGCAATGAACAAACAACGCAATCATAGCTTAATCAAAGACACTATTCTAATCTTCATTGCAATAGTGTTTTTTGTCATTGGGCCGATTTTGCTGGCAAACTGGCAGGTCACCCGCAATTACCTTCAGTTTTCCCCAATCAAACTGGTTGAAAATATCCAGCTCGGGGACGATGAGCACGCCATCAGATATTTTGCCTCATACGGATTTGACCTCAAACGGATTCGACAGAACAAACAGGATGTGCCGGAAATATACCTGGCGAATCTGCCCCGGGAACTGTCCCGCATGCGGGACATCCGGGAAAAGAAGAAATTATTTTTTTCCACGCTGCTGCCGCCGATTCTGAAAGTCAATGAGGTTATTTACAACGACCGGCAAAGGCTGAAAAAAATCATTCTCGCCCTTACCCTCGGCGAAGAAGTGTCCGACCGGGACTATTACTGGCTGACCCGGAAACTGGTCCAATATAAGATCAAGGTCGATGACGTTCAGGATTTTGTTGACCGGGCCGATGCAATTCTCGAAGAACTGCTCTGCCGGATGAATGTCATTCCACCGGAACTGGCCCTGGCCCAAGCGGCGCAGGAAAGCGGTTGGGGAACCTCGCGTTTCGCCCAGAAAGGCAACGCCCTTTACGGTCAATGGACCTGGGGAAATGGCTGCGGCATGGTCCCGAAACGACGCGGCGAGGGCAAAAAACATCGTATGAAATGCTTTAACAGCATCATAGAAGCAGTTGACAGTTATATGTTAAATCTGAATACTCACCGGGCTTATGCTGCATTGCGAAAGAAAAGGCGCGCGTATCGCGATGATCAGCCGATTGATGTCATGCCGCTCGTGGAGACCCTGACCGGTTATTCGGTCGAAGGCCCGCAATATGTGGCAAAGATCAAAAAGATTATTCGGGTTAACCGGCTTGGCGACTTTAGCAACGCCCGGCTCATGACGGACCATTAACGGGTCTAATGTGTAAGGAACAAGTATGACGGTATCCTCTGTGCAGATCATTCGCACCAAAAAAGACCTGCGGGCCCGGGTCCGTGACTGGCATATGAAGGGTCTGACCGTCGGCATGATTCCGACCATGGGCGCCCTGCATCATGGCCATTTGTCGCTGATCCGGGAAACCCAGAAACATGTGGACAAGGTTGTCGTCAGCATTTTCGTCAATCCGAAACAGTTCGGCCCCAATGAGGATTTTGACAAATATCCGCGCCAGGAAACGGCCGATGTGGAAAAGCTGCAACAGGTCAGGGTGGATCTGCTCTATGCGCCGCGACCGGAAGAAATGTATCCTGAAGGCTTTCTGACCAATGTTTCGGTCGAGAAAATCACCGAAGGCCTGTGCGCCGCCAAACGGCCCGGACATTTTGACGGGGTGACCACGGTGGTGACCAAGCTGTTGCTGCAATGCCTGCCCGATGTCGCCATTTTCGGCGAAAAGGACTATCAGCAATATGTTGTCCTCAAGCGTCTGACCGACGACCTTGATATTCCGACAAGGGTGATGTGCGGCCCCCTGATCCGCGACGAAGACGGGCTGGCGACCTCATCCCGCAATGTCTATCTGAGCCCCGAAGAGCGGAAAATCGCCCTGGAAATCCCCCGAACCCTGAAACGGATCGTGCAGGAAGTCGAAAGCGGCGCCCTGTCGCTGACGGAATCGCTGCGCAAAGGCGAACAGCATCTTCTGGCGAGCGGCTTTCAGGAAGTTCAGTATCTGGAGATCCGCCGGTCCGAAGACCTGGCGGCGGTGACCGACAAGATCAGCGTCCCGTCGCGGGTTCTGGTCGCGGCAGTGGTTGGCAAAACCCGGCTGATCGACAATATGCCGATCCGGGCGCCTGAAACAGTCTAGGATCAGGACCTATTAATTATATATAATTCGGCCTAAATCAGCCCCAGTTCGCGCAGCTTTGCCGATATTTCCGGCGGGATGTCCTCTGCCCTGCTTTTCACGTTCAGGTCTTTCGGCGCATCGGCCGGCTCAAGGTAACGCCAGCCCTGATGGGGTCGTCGCGGCTGGCTTTCCGTGCGCACCAGGCGGGTATCCATGATGATCTTGCATTTAACGCCGGTATCCGTTTCCACCGGCTCGAGGCCGATAATGCGCTGGCGCACCTGTATAAAGCCCTTGATGATCCAGTATATGGACCCGCCGTCGAGTATTTCATCGGCGCGCTTGGGGCGAAACCGGGTGATGTGATAGTTATAAGGCGTGCCGGAAGGCAATAAATTCCGCCGCCCTTCCCTGACCTGTATCAGATGGTCGATACTGTCAATGCCGACACATAGCTTTAAAATATGAACCGTCATGAAAATTCTACATCAAAAAAACAGAGGCCAGACCGAGGAAGGCGAAAAAACCGACCACATCGGTTATGGTGGTGACAAAAATGCTGCTCGCCAGCGCCGGGTCGATATTGATCTTTTCCAGGCCAACCGGAATCAAAATTCCGGCAAGCCCGGCCATGATCATGTTGATGATCATGGCGACGGCGATGACGCCGCCAAGCAGCGGATTGTTGAAATAGGCATAGGACAAGACGCCGATGATAACCGCCATCGCCACGCCATTCAAAACGGCAATGACAAATTCCTTGCCGATGACGCGCCGGACGTTGGAGGAGGTCAGATCCTTGGTCGCAAGGGAACGGACGGTGACCGTCATCGTCTGGGTGGCGGCGTTACCGCCCATGCTGGCGACGATCGGCATCAAAATTGCCAATGCGACCATCTGTTCAATGGTCCCGTCAAAAAAGGCGATGACGACAGAGGCCAGAATAGCGGTGCCCAGATTGATGGTCAGCCAGACGATACGGTTTTTTGACGCCTCGAGAACGGTCTCGGTAATGTCCGTTTCCTGAACGCCGGCCATGCGCAGAATGTCTTCTTCGGCCTCTTCATCAATCACGTCGACGATGTCGTCAACGGTAATCACCCCGATCAGGCGGCCGCTTTTGTCCACAACCCCCATGGAAGTCAGATCATATTGACGGAACATATAGGCCGCCTCTTCCTGGTCCTTGTCAACCGGGATGACCTTGGGGTCCGTATCCATGATTTCGCTGACCGGAATTTCGTCTTTGGTGCGAATCAACTGGCTCAGGGAGACGGTTCCGATGGGGTGATGCAGCGGATCAACGATGAAGATTTCATAAAATTCCACCGGCAGTTCTTCTTCCGAGCGCAGGAACTTGATCACCTGCCCCACGGTCCATATCCCGGGGACGGTGATAATTTTTTTCTGGAGCAGACGCCCGGCGCTGTCTTCCGCATAGGACAGCCCCTCCTCGACCGCGAGCCGTTCCTCCTTCGGCATGGCGGCGATGATCCGGTCGCGATCTTCGGCGCTGATATCCTCCAGAATACCGACCGCATCGTCGCTTTCCAGCTGACTGATGGCGTCGACCACATCCTGATCATCCATTTCCCGGATAACCTGGTCAAGGGCGGTATCCTCCAGTTCGGCCAGCACCACCGGATCCATATCCGAGCCAAAATAAGTGGCGAGGGCGCCCCGCTCCGCGCCGGTCAACTGTTCGAAAATATCGGCGACATCCGCAGAATGCAACGGCTCAAGGAGATATTCCAACTGTTCGGAATCATTTTCGCCGAGAGCATGGGAAATCTCCTCAACAAGCTCCGGCGTTACTTTGAACACATCCTGCTGAGGCGCATTTTTGCTTTGATCTTTTTCCAACAGGTCATGCGTGTCCATGATGCCCTATCCTGTTTGCTGATGATTGGTTCAGGTATCGGATTTTTCACGAGACAGGTCAAGGAATTATCCTGAAAGGCGGGAAATAAAATGGTCCTGCTCCCCTTGTCGCCGTCCAGGCTCTAGATATGCTTCCTCATGTAATCCTCCATAAGCGTTGCAAGCCGGACCGGGGTCTCCGCCATGGGGAAATGACCGGAATTGCCAATGATGTCGAAGGTCGCGTTGGGATACCATTCCAGCAGGCTGTGGGTCATGGCGTCGGCGGTTATCGCCTGATCATATTCGCCGACAAGAACCAGCACGGGCGTTTCATTGCCGATGACCTCGTCGGAAAAATCGGTCTCCGTCCACGCCAGCATATAGTCGTGAAAGGCGGCGGCTTTCGTCGTTTCCCGGGACCGGCGTATGAGATAGCCATACCAACTGTCCGAAAGCCGGTCGCCGGTCAGGAATTTCAGGATGCCCCGCCGGTTTTCATCATTGTCCGCCGCGCCGTGAAACAGCGCCCGGCCCGCCTCATCCAGCGGCGAACCGCAAGCCGGAACCGGCGCCACCGCCACAACGGATTTGACCCGCCCGGCCGCCTGATGCATGATTTTCTGAACGCTCATGCCGCCCATGGAATGGCCGACCGCATGAAATCTATCCCAGCCCAGATGATCGGCAAGGGCGATGGCGTCCTGTGAAATCTGGTCAATGCTGTGCGCGCCGGCGATATGCATCGACTTGCCGTATCCCCGATAATCCATAAAGGCGTAGGTGAAGCTTTCGCCGTCCAGATAAGGCAGCATTGCTTCATAAGCGGTATAATCGCTCCACCAGCCATGAAGAATGATGACCTTCTCGGGTCCGGAACCGATGAGAGTATGACCAATAACGCTTTCACTTTTCATGATAACTCCTTGTTTTTACGAGACTGCGCCTGCCTATTCAAAATTTATGACCTGGCCTTGCACCGGGATAAGGCAGTCCGTGCAGTCGGGGATGATTTCATTTTCCACCTGATGGTGAATAACGATTTTCTTCGCCGGAGGCAAAGCCTTATTCAGTTCCGCCTTGCGATGCAGCCACGGCGTGATAAACAGCATATCCAGTTCGGGCAGATTTTTAAAAATATCAAGTTCTTCGGTATCGCCGGTAAAAAACAGCTTCCTGCCCGCCCATTCCACCAGATACGAATAATGCTCCGTATTGGCGTGAGAAGATTTGACCGGGCGAATGCGGAGCGGGCCATATTTTATTTTGCCGGAAAAAGGAATGATCTTGTTGCGCGACAGGGCGACGGTGATTTCCTTTGGACCGATAATCCGCCAATCCTGTTCCTCAAACACAAAAGGCTCGAAATGATCCATATGACGATGGGTAATCAGGCTGATCACATCGCCGGTTTCCGACGGGAAATTATATTCATAGCTCATATATCCATAGGCGCCCGACTCATAGGGAAAATCCGTAAACAAGGTCACCGTCCCGTCAGAAAGTCGGAAGGCGGCATTGCCGATAAAGCTGATCTCTAAATTATCTGGCTGCGCGCGCGCCGTCCCTGAGCCGACGAACAACAGAAGGAAAACCAAGATCAAGTATTTTTTGAGCTGATTTGTCATCATTATAACCCCGCATGCGTCTGTTTCCCGGTCGCAGTTTACAGGAATTCCTCCGGGATTCAAAATTTCAGGAAACCATCAGACGGGAAAATGCCTAACACGCTTGATGGTTCTTAATATATTCAACTATATAAAATTTTATATTAACGATTTATTCAGTATTTTATCGCTATTTTCAGGGAAAGATTCATGAACCCCGCAGAGCAGAATAATGAAAAATATCCCTTTACGTATAATAGGTTACACTGTGATCGGTCTTTTCCTCCTGGCCGGCGTCCTCTTTATTTCCACCTCCTACAGCATTCAGGCCAATATTGCCGACGCCGAAACGCTGTGGTTGTCGGGCGCGGCCGACCCCGACATGGATGCCGGGCGCCAGTTGAGTGAAAAACTGAGCCGGGCGAATTTCCTGGCGACAACCATGTTTTTGTCGGCGATCGTCAGCATGATCATCATGATCTTTTCGACATATCTCGTTCTGTTTCGCACCATCCTGAGCCCGCTTTACGCCATAACCACATCATTGTCGGGACTGGCCAAGGGAAATCTCGACATTGAAATCCCCTGCTCTGATTTCGGTTCGGAATTTGGCCAGATGGCCGAAGCCGCCCGCAAATTTCAACTGAGCAACCAGGAAAGAATGAAGCTTGAGGAAGAAGCCGTCCGGGCCGAGAAACAGCGCCTGCAGGAACAGGAACAGGTTCGCGCCCAGGAGGAACAGGCAAGAAAGGAAAGGCGGGACGAAGAACGGGCCGAAATGCGCCGCCGGGAACAGCGCACCCAGGAACTGGAGCGCAGGATCAGCCTGTTCGACCAGCAGATCAAGGGCAATATTGAAAAAGTTGACCAGGCGGTTCAGGCGCTGTCCGAAGCTTCGAATGTCATGTCGTCCACCGCCACCGACGCCGAGTTGCAGACCTCCACTGCGGCCAGCGGCGCGACTGAAAGCTCATCCAACATGAAAGCCGTATCGGTTTCCACAGAGCAGATGACACGGTCCATCGAGGACATCAGCAATCAGATGGAGCAATCGGCGAAAATCACCCTGGACGCCATTCAGAAGGTGGAAACGACCGCCGCAACCATCAATCAACTGTCGAGTTCTTCCCAAAGCATCGGCGACGTCATCAGACTGATTGAGGATATCGCCAATCAGACCAATCTGCTGGCCCTCAATGCGACCATTGAAGCCTCGCGGGCGGGCGAAGCCGGCAAGGGCTTTGCCGTCGTGGCGTCAGAGGTCAAGGCTCTGGCCAGTCAGACATCCGATGCGACTCAGGAAATTTCCGGCCATATCAGCCAGATTCAGGACATCAGCAGACATGTCGTCACCAACATTACCGAGGTGCGCGACATTGTCGAAGAGAATTCCCGCATCACAAGCTCGGTCAATGACGCCGCCGTGCATCAGTCCGACAGCACCCGGGAGATTTCCATCAGCATTGTTCAGGCGGCGGAGGGCACCAACGACGTCTCCAGCCATATTGACCTGGTTCAGCAGGGCATCCTGACAACCCTTGAGGCCTCGCGCCAGGTGCAGGATATTTCCGAGAGATTATCGGACAACGGCAGTCAGTTGAAAAATATGGTCGTCGATTTCCTGAATGACATCCGGACCATATAATACCAACGGCGCGTTACATCATTCCGGCCTGTCTGATGACGGGCCGGAAGCAATTTTCCGAATGTAGATTGGTGCCTCACAGGGGATATAGATGGGCACTGGGTTGAAGTGGTTGAGTTGCAATAATGTTTCAAATGATTGGTTCAGAAACTTTAATACCGAGATATAATTCACATCCATAATCATCTATTTCCTGACTGAAATTTATGAAAAATCAAAGCCAGCCATCCTTGTCCATACGGGCATGTAGGATGCGAATTATATCTACGCCACCATCAATGGGTTTATAAAAAACAAGATAGCGCGAAAATCCTTTGATTGGCACATAACGTATTCCCATAAGCGCTGATTTGCTGGTGTGGTGAATGGCTCCCATAAAAGGCATATCAGTTAACATCTGGTATGTTTCTTCAGCGAGATCATACAATCGTACCCCCGCCTCAAGATTATCTCTTGCGATATTACGTGCATGACCATCAAGATCGGCTTCCGCCTGGGGGCGGATTTGATAGCGGTTTCTTTTCAAGTGACTGATTGCCGTGTCAGAGCAGCCTTTTTATCAGACCAGTAGGTATCGCCTGGCTTGATTGATGGACCACTCTCAAGTCCCTCTGCAAGCAAATGGTCCAATTGTTCACCGCGCCGGTGGTTACGCACCAAGGTTGCAACAAAATCACTCGCACTTGAATACCCGCCAGACTCAATAGCATTGTCTATCCAGTGCCTTAATTCCGGGGCAAGAGAAACAGTAAGTCGTTCGGTAGCCATAAGATAATCTCCTCATAATTAATTCGCATAATAATTCATAATAATTATGCGGTCAAATAAAAACGTACGAAATCCCGATCCCCTTTTTTGCGGCCAATATTCCATGATATGCTGCCGCTGCTCATAATGCCGGATAAGGCTTGCCCGCACGTCCGTTCCAAAACGGCGCGCCATGGTACGAGTTTGAATTCTTTGGATTTTTCAATCAGGGCATAGTTGCCACTGGCAAGTCCAACAAGCTTTGAATAAGCCTGATTTATATTTGGTGCGGCCGAGAAGACTCGAACTTCCACGGGATATTATCCCACAGCGACCTCAACGCTGCGCGTCTACCAATTCCGCCACGGCCGCACACTTGAATTGGAACCAGGAGCCGATCACGACGTCCTGACTGACGGTGAAGTAGCAAACCGCAGCCGAATTGGCAATAGCAAATCCGATTAAAACTTAAATATTTTCACCGATGTGAATACCGCATTCGGTTTTACCCTGCCCGGCCCAGCGGCCCATGCGGCGATCCTGGCCGGCTTCGACCCGCGCCGTACAGGGCATACAGCCGATTGACGGATAACCCTGATCAACCAGCGGATGCCGGGGCAGGCCCTTATCGGCGATAATCTGATCAAGCTGTTGCTGAGTCCAGTGGGCCAGCGGATTGATCTTGATTTTGGAGCCATCCTGTTCGATCAGGGGAATACTGCCCCTCTCGGCGGTCTGGAATCTTTTGCGTCCGGTAATCCAGGCGTCATATTCATTCATCGCCCGCGCCAGCGGCCGCACCTTGCGCAGGTCACAGCAGGCGTCGGTATCGCGAGTCCACAGAAGACCGTTTTGATCTTCCCGCGCCACATCCTCCGGCGCCGGCTTGACGGTGATGATATTGGTCAGGCCCAGTTCTTCGGCAACCCTGTCGCGATAGCTGACGGTTTCGCCAAACAGCTTCCGGGTATCAAGGAAAATAACCGGTGTCGCAGGATTTACCCGGGCCACCATATCGAGCAGCACGATGGACTCGGCGCCGAAGGACGACACAAGGGCAATGCGATTCCTGAACTCGCCATTGATCATGGCGTCCAGCAAATCCGGACTGTCCAGATGGCCATAGGCCTTCACCAGATCCTCAAATCCGGTTGTTTTTTGAAAAGCCGCGCTTTTTTCCCGCATGATGCCCATGGGTCATCCCTCATCTCTGAATAGCTGTCTCTGCCGATCCACCGCTGGCATTACCCGTTAATTTAGGGAGAATGAATCAATATTTCAAGTTTTTGTGTGAATTTTCTTATTTAACATTTTTTATTTGTTGAATTTGGCTGAAGAGACGCCCTGCCCTGGCGCAATATTATTTTTGATAATTTTTAACGCTTTTTGTGATGCTGACGGCGATATTTTCCCCCGCCACCATAATCTCGCCCTTGGCGATCATTTCCCCATTGGCGTAGATTTTGACCGGTTGGTCCTGATTGCCGTCCAGTTCGATCACAGCGCCGCGGCCCAGCTTCAGCAATTGTTTTATTGGCATCAACGTATTGCCGAGAACGACGGTGAGCTCCACGCCTACATCATCAATTGCCTGTGACATCTTTTGTCTTTATCCTTAACCTGTGACTGAAAATTGGCTATATCCACTACAATGAAATAGCATAGTTATTATTTGGTTAACAGGAAAAGCATGACCGAAGCGCAAAATATCGCTCTGCCGATCGAATGGAAATTCACCGAAGGGCTTGTCGCCTATGATGAAGCGATAACCACCATGGAACAACGGGTGGCGGATATTTATCTGGGCCGGGCGGCGGAACTCGTGTGGTTTTTGCAACATCCGCCGCTTTATACGGCGGGCACTTCCGCCGATGTGCGGGATCTGATCACGCCGGACCGCTTTCCGGTGCATCAGACCGGCCGCGGCGGACAATATACCTATCACGGGCCGGGACAGCGGGTGGTTTATGTCATGCTTAACCTCAGCAGGCGGGGCCGCGACGTGCGGAAATTTGTCTCTCAGCTCGAACAATGGGTGATTGACAGCCTGGCCGAATTCAACGTCACGGCCGAACGGCGCGAAGGACGGGTCGGCGTCTGGGTCAGCCGGGGCGGCGGCCAAAATCAAGCAAGAGAGGACAAGATCGCCGCCATCGGCGTCCGGGTGCGCAAATGGGTGACCTATCACGGCATCTGCATCAATGTGGAGCCTGATTTGGATCATTACAGCGGCATCGTCCCCTGCGGCATATCCGAGCATGGGGTGACGTCACTGGTCGATCTCGGCCTGCCGGTCACCATCAATGACCTTGATGCGGCGCTTCAGCGCACCTGGGGAGATATTTTTGAGACGGCGCACCATGAAACGGTTTAATATTGTCATCGTCATAGGCGCCTTGTTTCTTGCCGCATGCGCCGTGCAGGAAGGCACTGAACAGGCGGAATTCGAAACGGCGCGCTTTCACACCCTCTATAACAAGGGCGATTTTGACGAAATCTATCGCCGCAGCCACGACGACTTCAAAGGATTCGTCTCCGCCGGGCAGTTGCGGGAACTGCTGAGCAAGCTCCGCCGGACCCTGGGCGATCATCAAAGCTCAGAGCTGATCACCTGGTCCGTCCGGACAAGCTTTACCGGCAAGGGGACGAAAATCACGCTGGTCTTCTCGGCCGAATATGATTTTTCCCGGCAGGTGAAGGAGACTTTCACTTTCCATAAAAGGGGGGCGGATATACGGCTTTATAATTTTAACGTATCGGCGCCGGATTTCGCCCGGCCCGAAAACAGCAAAAGAAAGAAAACAACCGACATCTAACCGTCAGTTGCGCCGCGCCTCGACATCCACTGTCGGCTTCTGGACAAACCCCTTTGGCGTGATTCCCATCGCCGGGTGAATCTCAATATCATCAACCAGGGCGAGCTTCGGCCCCTCCCGGCAGAGATCGATCATTTGATTCACCTGTTCTTCCGGGCCGACGACCAGCGCCTCGACCGTGCCGTCCGCCCGGTTGCGCACCCATCCGTCAAGACCAAGCTCATGCGCCCTGTCCACGGTCCAGCCGCGAAACCAAACCCCCTGCACGCGTCCCGATATAATCAGCCTGACGGCTTTGCGTCCCTGTTCCATCATGGGCGCAGTTTAATATTTTTTTGCGCCGGAACCAAGCCAAAGTCGGATCACGCAAAAGAATAAAGGCGACCCCCCGGCCGCCTTTCGCCTGTTCAGACCGCAAACGATCTATTCAAATTCGATAATCACTTCATCCACAGCCAGATTGTCGCCGGCCTTGGCCGAAATTTTCCGGACCACGGCGTCCTTTTCGGCCCGCAGGATATTTTCCATTTTCATCGCCTCGACCACGCAGAGGATCTGTCCGGCCTTGACTTCATCGCCTTGCTCTACCGCCACAGAGATCACCTGACCCGGCATCGGGCACAGCAGGAAGTTGGACATGTCCGGCGGCATTTTTTCCGGCATCAGGGCGGCCAGTTCCGCCTCCCGCGGGCTGCGGACAAAGACTTTCTCCGTCGCCCCGTTATAATTCAGCAGATAGCCATCGGCCAGCCGGTCGATTTCGACACAGACATCCGCGCCGTCCACATTGCCTTCAAACATCGGCTTGCCCGGCAGCCAGTCGCTGAGCACCGTGACCGTCTGGTCATTGCAGGCGACGGCGCAGCCGTCTTCCGTGGCGTAAAAGCTCGAGGCGTGACTTTCGCCGTCAATCGTCACCACCCAGTTGTCATTGTAATGGGGCGCATCCGGGTCCATTTTACCGGAAATATGCCCCTGACGCCCCATCTCAAAGGAATGCGCCGTCTGGGCGACCGCGATCATCACTTTTTTGGTCTCGTCCGTCAGGGTTCCGCCGGAAAAGCCGTCCGGATATTCTTCCGCGATATAATTGGTCGTGATGTCGCCGGACTGGAAACGGCCGCTGTTCAGCACATCGGCGAGGAAGGCGATATTATGGTTCAGACCGCGAATATAATAACGATCCAGCGCCTGTTTCATATGGTGGATCGCCTGGTCGCGGTCCGCGCCATATGTAATCAGCTTGGCGATCATCGGATCATAATACATGCTGATTTCCGAACCCTCGTAAATGCCGGTATCGACCCGGACATTGTCATTTTCCGCCGGCGGGGAATATTTGACAATCCGGCCGATGGACGGCAGGAAGCCGCGCAGGGGATCCTCGGCATAGACCCGGGATTCCATCGCCCAGCCGGTCAGTTTAATGTCGTCCTGGCTGAGGGTGAGTTTTTCACCGTTGGCGACCCGGATCATCTGCTCCACAAGGTCTACGCCGGTGATCAGCTCCGTCACCGGATGCTCGACCTGAAGCCGGGTGTTCATTTCGAGGAAATAGAAATTGCGGTTCTTGTCAACGATAAATTCGACGGTGCCGGCCGACTGATAGTCAACTTCCTTCGCCAGCGCCACGGCCTGCTCGCCCATCGCCTTGCGCGTCGCCTCATCAATAAAGGGGCTCGGCGCTTCCTCGATCACCTTCTGATGGCGGCGCTGGATCGAACATTCCCGCTCGCCCAGATAAATCACATTGCCATGGCTGTCGCCGAGCACCTGAATTTCGATATGACGCGGCTCCTCGATAAATTTCTCGATAAAGACCCGGTCGTCGCCGAAACTGGAAATCGCCTCGCTGGTGGCCGAGGTGAAGCCCTCCGCCGCCTCGGCGTCATTGGTGGCGACCCGCATGCCCTTGCCGCCGCCGCCGGCCGACGCCTTGATCATCACCGGATAGCCGATGCTGTTTGAAATCTCGACCGCATGGTCGGCGTCGCGGATCAGGTCCGTATTGCCGGGCACCGTATTGACCCCGGCTCTCGCAGCGAATTTCTTCGATTCGATTTTGTCACCCATCACGCCGATGGCCTTCACCTCCGGCCCGATAAAGGCGATGCCTTCTTTCCGCAGGGTCTCGCAGAAATCGGCATTTTCCGACAGAAAACCATAACCCGGGTGGATCGCCTCGGCGCCGCTTGCCTTCGCCGCCTGAACAATCTTATCGGCAATCAGATAGCTTTCCGAAGCCGGCGACGCGCCGATATGAACCTTTTCATCGGCCATGCGGACATGGAGCGCTTCGGCGTCGGCGTCAGAATAAACCGCCACCGTCTTGATGCCCATTCTGCGGGCGGTTTTTATCACACGGCAGGCAATTTCACCGCGGTTGGCAATCAGAATTTTTGAAAACATTGGCTTGATCTCTCTGGCGCTCTCTTCGGCGCAGTTTCTGGCGCTTAAAGCGGGATATTGTCGTGTTTTTTCCAGGGGTTGCTGAGTTCCTTGTTTTTCAGCATCCGCAGTCCCCGGGCGATGCGCCGCCGGGAGGCGTGCGGCATGATGATGTCGTCAATGAACCCCTTGCCCGCCGCGACAAACGGATTGGCGAATTTATCGGAATATTCCCGGGTTCTGGCCTCGATCTTCTCCGGATCGCCAATATCGGCGCGGAAGATGATCTCCACCGCCCCCTTGGCGCCCATGACGGCGATTTCCGCCGTCGGCCAGGCAAAATTCAGATCGCCGCGCAGGTGCTTCGACGCCATCACGTCATAGGCGCCGCCATACGCCTTGCGGGTGATAATGGTGATTTTCGGCACCGTCGCCTCGCCATAGGCGAACAACAGTTTCGCCCCCTGCTTGATGATGCCGTTATATTCCTGCTGGGTGCCCGGCAGGAAGCCCGGCACATCGACAAAAGTCACGATCGGAATATTGAAACAGTCGCAGAAGCGCACGAAGCGCGCCGCCTTGCGCGAGGCGTTTATGTCAAGACAGCCCGCCAGCACCATCGGCTGGTTGGCGACAAAACCCACGGTCTGGCCCTCGACCCGGCCAAAACCGGTGATGATATTCTTGGCGTGTTCGGGCTGAATTTCATAGAAATCCCCCTCATCGGCCACCTTGCGGATCAGCTCATGCATATCATAAGGCTTGTTGGGATTGTCCGGGATCAGGGTGTCGAGGGACATTTCCTCGCGGTCGGGATCGTCAAACGTCGGGAAGTCCGGCGATTTCTCCCGGTTGTTGGCCGGCAGAAAATCAACCAGCCGCCGCACCTGTTTCAGGGCCTCGACGTCATTTTCAAAGGCGATGTCGGCGACGCTGGATTTCGTCGAATGGGTGATCGCCCCGCCCAGCTCCTCCTGGGTCACGCTTTCGTTGGTCACGGTTTTCACCACATCAGGTCCGGTGACGAACATATAGGAACTGTCCTTGACCATAAAGATAAAGTCGGTCATCGCCGGGGAATAAACCGCCCCGCCGGCGCAGGGCCCCATGATCACGGAAATCTGCGGCACGACGCCGGACGCCATGATATTCTTCTGGAAAACATCGGCATAGCCGGCCAGGGCCGCGACCCCTTCCTGAATGCGCGCCCCGCCGGAATCATTAAGGCCGATGACTGGCGCACCGACCTTCATCGCCATATCCATGACCTTGCAGATTTTTTCGGCATGGGTTTCCGATAACGAGCCGCCGAAAACCGTGAAATCCTGGCTGAAAACATACACCAGACGACCATTGACGGTGCCGGAGCCAATGACCACACCGTCGCCGGAGACCTTCTGCTCCGCCATGCCGAAATCCGTGCAGCGATGCTCCATGAACATGTCATATTCTTCGAAGCTGCCCGGATCAAGCAGGACGTCAATACGTTCCCGCGCCGTCAGCTTGCCCTTGTTATGCTGGGCGTCAATGCGCGGCTGCCCGCCTCCCATGCGCGCCTGTTCGCGTTTTTCTTCCAGTTTATCTAGAATTTCCTGCATCTTGTCCTCTGAGTTTCGCTATGGAAATGGATCAAATCTGATTATCGTTACTGATGAGTAACATTTTTTATTTTCACAAGTCAATTCAATATTTCGTTTATAGCATAAACTTTGGTCGAGAAGGCGAACATCCTTTTGTCGCCAACCTATTGAAACGCGGAAGATATAATATTCGCCGCCAAAAGGGGGAATTATCCCATCGTCACCACGACTTTGCCGGATGATTTGCGCTGGCGCAGGGCGCGGATGGCGTCGGCTGTCTGCGCCAATGGGTAGGTGGCGCTGATATGGGGGGCGATCCGCCCTTCCCCGTACCAGTCGAACAACCGCCGGGCGGAATTCTGCAGGATTTCAGGTTTGAACTGCTTGTAGGCGCCCCAGTAAAAGCCGATCAGTTCAATATTCTTGACCAGCAGGTGATTGGCCGGCACCTGCGGCACATCGCCGCTGGCGAAGCCGATCACCAACATCCGGCCTTCGGGGGCCATGGCGCGGAAGGACTGGCGGAAGACGTCGCCGCCCACCGGATCATAGACCACATTGGCGCCCTGGCCCGCGGTATATTCCTTGATCTTTTGCCGGACGTCTTCCTGCTTGTAGTTGATCACATGATCGGCCCCCTTGGTTCTGGCGAGGGCGAGCTTTTCATCGGAACCGGCGGTGGCGATCACATTCGCCCCTATCATCTTGCCGATCTCAACCGCCGTCAGGCCGACCCCGCCGCCGGCGCCGTTGACCACCAGCCATTCGCCGGGTTTGAGCCGCGCCCGATAATCGAGCGCCACATGACTGGTGCCATAGGCGACGACAAAAGCCGCCGCATCCTCATAAGGCATATTTTCCGGCAAGCGAGTCAGCGCCGCCGCCGGGACGGCGACTTTTTCGGCGAACCCGCCCCAGTTGGTCAGGGCCTGCACCCTGTCCCCCACCCGCCAGCCGGTGACGTTCTGTCCGACGGCGGAAATAACGCCCGCCACTTCCAGCCCCGGGCTGAAGGGCAAGGGCGGCTTCACCTGATAGCTGCCCTCGACCATCAGGCTGTCGGCGAAATTCACCGCGCAGGCCCGAACGTCGATCACCACGGCGTTCTCACCAGCGACGGGATCATCCACCGTTTCCAGCTTCAGGTTTTCAAGTGGCCCACATTGCCGGACGATCATCGCTTTCATGGAAATACCCTTAATTTTGCTTTATTATAAATTCACATAGACATTAGGTGCAATCCCAGTATACTGCGCCGAATTTTTTAGCCTGATATTGCACCGCATCATAGATAGAATTTTGCGCCGTGACAATCAACAGGTTAATCAACAGTTTTAGGTAAAACACATGTCCCTACGTAATATCGCCATCATTGCCCACGTTGATCACGGCAAGACCACCCTCGTTGACACCATGTTCCGGCAAAGCGGAACTTTCCGGGAAAATCAACGGGTTGAAGAACGCGCCATGGACAGCGGCGATCTTGAAAAAGAACGCGGCATCACGATTTTGGCCAAATGCACCTCCATTGAGTGGAAAGAGCATCGGATCAATATCGTCGATACGCCGGGCCATGCCGACTTTGGCGGCGAAGTGGAGCGAATCCTGAGCATGGTTGACGGCGTCATCCTGCTGGTCGACGCCGCCGAAGGTCCGATGCCGCAGACAAAATTCGTTACCTCCAAGGCGCTGGCCCTCGGCCTGCGGCCGATTGTCGTCATCAACAAGGTCGACAAACCCGACCGGCGGCCGGATGCGGTCCATGACGAGGTATTCGACCTGTTCGCCAGCCTCGACGCCAATGAGGACCAGCTTGACTTCCCGACCCTGTTCGCCTCCGGCCGCGACGGCTGGGCCGATCATGAACTGGACGGGCCGCGGCAAAATCTCGAACCGCTGCTTGAGACCATCCTCAGCCATTATGACAAACCGTCGGTGATGACCAAGGAAAATATCGACGAGCCCTTCACCATGCTGGCGACCTTGCTGGACCGGGATAACTTCATGGGCCGGGTGCTGACCGGGCGCGTGCAAAGCGGCAAGATCAGGGTCAACGACCCGATCAAGGTTTTGAATCAGGACGGCAAGGTGGTGGAGAGCGGCCGGGCGAGCAAACTGATGTCCTTCCGCGGGCTTGACCGGGTGCCGGTTGAGGAAGCCATCGCCGGTGAGATCATCTCCATCGCCGGCCTTTCGGTCGGCACGGTGGCCGATACCTTCTGCGCGCCTGAGGTCGAAATCCCCCTCAAGGCCCAGCCCATCGACCCGCCGACCCTGTCCATGCGCTTCACGGTCAATGACAGCCCGCTGGCCGGACGTGAAGGCACGAAAGTCACCTCGCGCATGATCCGCGACCGTCTCGCCGTGGAAGCCGAAGGCAATGTCGCGATCCGCATTACCGAAAGCGAAGACAAGGACGGCTTTGAAGTCGCCGGGCGGGGCGAACTGCAGCTCGGGGTCCTGATCGAAACCATGCGCCGCGAAGGCTTTGAACTTTCCATTTCCCGGCCGCGGGTGCTTTACAAGGCGGATCCGGACAGCGGCGCGCGGCTCGAACCTTATGAAGAAGCGGTCATTGACGTCGATGACGAATATTCCGGCGTCGTGGTCGAGAAAATGAGCCTGCGCAAGGCCGAAATGACCGATATGCGGTCCAGCGGCGCCGGCAAAACCCGTATCACCTTCCTCGCCCCGTCGCGGGGGCTGATCGGCTATCACGGCGAATTCCTCACCGACACCCGCGGCACCGGCATCATGAACCGGGTCTATCACAGCTATGGCCCCTATAAAGGTCCGATCCCCGGACGGCGGGTCGGCGTGCTGATTTCCATGGGCATGGGCAAGGCCGTCGCCTACGCCCTGTGGAATCTGGAAGATCGCGGCGTGATCATGATCGACCCGCAGGATGAGGTTTATGAAGGCATGATCATCGGCGAACACAGCCGGGACAATGACCTCGACGTCAATGTCCTGAAGGGCAAGCAACTGACCAATATCCGCGCCTCGGGCAAGGATGACGCCATCAAGCTGACCACGCCGAAAAGGTTAACCCTGGAACAGGCCATCGCCTATATCAATGATGACGAACTGGTCGAAGTGACGCCGGAAAATATCCGTCTGCGCAAACGCTATCTCATCCCGCATGAGCGCAAGAAGGCGGCCCGCGCCGCCCAATAAGCCTGCTCAAACGATCAGAGACACAGAACCCCGGGGCTTATCTTCGGGGTTTTCTGCTTTTGGGTTTTCTGCTTTTGGGGGGCCGGACGCATACCTTTTGTTAATCACTCCCGGTTATATTTATCCAAATTCAATCGCTTTTAAAGGTATGTCATGACGCATTTTTTAGTAACTGATGAAAATCCCGATGGCTATAGACTTGAAGATATTCTGAAGATCATCCGCAAGGATATTTTCCTGCGGACAACCAAGATCATGGAGGATGAACGTCCCGAAGCGCAGCGCGTGCTGGAGAATAATGTCAAGATTCTCGGCCTGCTGAGTGAAGCAATCACCACGGCCGAGGACAGCACCGCCACGCTGGAGAAAAGCTTCGGTCCTTCCCGCGACGGCGCGCCGCGCATCGGGGTCTGACGCCCCGATCGGCCGGATAATACCAACGACCCTTTATCCCTTGACAAAAGACGCCTGCTGTCGGACACAGTTGTATCCGCGGAAAAAGAGGAGTCTTGCAAATGGGTCGAATCCCCGGCGCCGAAGAAATCACGGAATATACCGGCTTTTTGAACCGGCTGGCGGACAGCGCGGCGGAAATTACCCTGCCCCTGTTTAAAAAACCGGTCGAGGTCGTCAACAAGGGCCGGAAGCTCGACCTTGACTATGATCCGGTGACCGAGGCCGACCGGAATGCGGAACAGGCGATCCGCCGATTGATCAATCAAAGCTATCCCGATCATAATATACTGGGTGAAGAACATGGCGCGGAGCATAACAGCAAGGACAAAAGCGCGGACCAGTGGACCTGGGTGATCGATCCCATTGATGGCACCCGGGCCTATATCTGCGGCATTCCGACCTGGGGAACCCTTGTCGCGCTCAACAACGGCGAGGAGGCCGTGATCGGCATGCTCGACCAGCCCTACCTCAGGGAACGTTATATCGGCGTCCCGGACGGCGCGACCCTTAACGGCGCGCGCCTCAGGTGCCGCCCCTGCACAACCCTTTCACAGGCCACCGTCTCCACCACCGACCCGAGCCAGTTTTTCGCCAGCGCCGCGGACCGGCGGGCCTTTGAACGGGTCGCGGAAAGGGCCCGTCTGGTGCGCAATGGCTATGACTGCTACGCCTACGCCATGGTCGCGGCGGGCTTCATCGATGTGGTGATCGAAAGCGGGCTCGAGGCTTACGATATTCAGGCCCTGATTCCGATCGTCACCGGCGCCGGCGGCATTGTCACCACCTGGGACGGCGGCCCGGCGGAACAGGGCGGCCGGATTGTCGCCTCGGCAACCCGCGAACTGCATGAACGGGTTCTCGCCTTGCTCACCTGATGGAATCATCTCCGAGAAATTCTGTTATTTTTCGCCATAATATTTCTCTGAGCGCATCGGTCTCCCGATACATTTCATGGCGGGCGCCGTCGAGGATCGCCACCATGATATTGTCGCGGCCGGCAAAAAGCCTTTCACTGGCGCGGTTATCGACCAGGGCTTCCTCACCGGCGAGCAGCACCAGCATCGGGATGGTGATCCGGTCCAGAAAGCCCGGTTCATGGATTTTGTCGATGCTGTCGAGGGCGGCCTTAAGCCAGCCATAGGTCGGCCCGCCGACATATAAATCAGGATTGGCGGCGATAATATCTGCTTCAATGGCGTATCTTGCCCGGTCATGGGTCAGCAGCGTTCTTTTGAGCAGATGATGTTTCTTTGAAAAGACGCTGCCCTGGCCGAGCGCGAACAGCTTGCCAAAGCCCAGGCCGCAGACCAGACGAACAGACAGCCCGGCCGCCTTGCGGACAACGGCGGAGCCGAGATGGAAGTCTGTCATCGGCGCCAGCAGGATCGCCCTGTCAATCCTGTCCGGAAATGCGCCGAGATAGCGCAAGCAGACATGGGCGCCCATGGAATGGCCGACCAGAATGAGCGGGAGTTCGCCGGCGCGCGGATCCGCCATCACGGCCTTTGTCACAAATTCATTCATGTCGCTGACGAAAGCGTCAAAATTCGCCGAATGGCTTTTCAGCCGGTTGTTCAGGGGCCGGTCCGAAAGCCCCTGCCCCCGATTGTCCAGGGTATAAACCGCATATCCGCGTTTGAGAAAATCGGCAATGAATTCGGCATATTTTTCCATATACTCCCGATGGCCGTTGACCAGCACGACGATCCCGCGGCTGTTTTCATCACTCGGCCAACTGGCGATGCGCAGCCGACAGCCATCGGCCATGGTCAGGTGACCAATCCGCCCCGGTCGGGTTAATTTCGGGAAATCCTGCCAGATCATGATATGGGCGCCTTTTTTATTTCTGCCCTTCAAATTACGCAAAAATATTATTTAGACAAATAAAAAAGATGTGACCGAAGCCACACCTTTAATATCGGCATTGATAATTCTATTTGGACAGACGCAAATTGGACAGATCCTTGGCGATCTTCTTGAATGCCTTTTTCAATGATTCCTTGCTCGGGGCATAGAAATAATAATCGTCGCTGGTTGCGACATATTTCAGCAGATCAACCAGGCTTGAACTGGTGTTGGCGAACTGAATGGTGTAAATGAGGATTTCATCATCATTCTCCGGATCGCCGTCATTCTTGTTCTTGACCGCATCCGCCAGATCCTTCAACCGATTGTCCCGCCGTGACGTGGAATAAAAGCCATAGTTATAGGCGTCCGCCGAGCGAACCGTATTCTGCCCGTCGGTCAGCAGAATAATCGCCTTATGCTTGGTGTAACCTTCGGCGACAACGACAGAGGCCTCGTCAAACGGCTTGCCGGGGGTGATGGTTCTCCACGCCCAGGCGAGGCCCTGCGGAATATTGGTGTAGAAACTGCCGGACGGGATGCTCAATTCGGTTACCGCATCCTTAATGGTCACTTTTTTGTGCTGCAGGGGCGTGATGCCGTAGCTTGGGCATATTGTGCAACTGTGACTCATTTTGTTCAGTCTGCGCAGGTCGCATGAGCTGCTCTCCCCCTCACTGCCCATGGGATACCAACCGACCCAGGCCGGCCCCCCCGCTGGTTCAAAAGGTCCGTCATAAATATCCGCCGCATCATTTTCCGCATCCGTATCCCGATAGGATTTATATTCGTCCCATTGTTTGGTCCGGGCATAGCGCGCATAAACACAGCCTTTCCAGCCAGCCTCCGGCTCAGCCAGCAGAGGGACTGACGGCGCATTATGGGCGTAATATACCTTATCAATCTTGGGGGTATAATTTTTCAGCACCAGATCCTCGTCATCATCCCAGATGTCGCCATCGCCATATTTGTCAAAGCGATAATTTCCCTCCTTATAGGGATTGTCCGGAGAGCCAATGATATTCTGAGTGGTGAAGTGATTGGCATAGGGAATGGCGTTTCCGGCGGCGTCCTTGCCGTATTTAATGCCGTTCTTTGTGACATTCACTTTACCGGACCACGGCACCAGGCCAATATTCAGCAGGGGGTTTTCCGCATCATCGCCAAAGAGAATATCAACCAGGTCAAGCGCCGCCCCTTTGGCCAGTTCAATTCTGCGATCTTCTTTTACCGAGGTGCTGTTGCCCTCAATATTTCGCAGCATGGAACCGGACATGTCAATGGCGATCACCACATCCAGCAACGAAATTTCGCGCGTGACCTCGGAATCGCCGCCCACGCCCATATTATCAAAACTGAACAACTGCATGAAAACTGTCGGCACCGCGACGTCGGCCGTCAGGCGCAGAACTTTTTCATTCTGGGCATATTGATGTCCGACGGGCAGCTTGTTCCCGTCTGCATCAACCTCATACGGGCCCGTTACCGTGGCGCCGAAGAAGCCCGCAGGAAAATTGGCGTCGAAATATTTTTTGATCTGCGCTTCCCGGTCGGTTTCAAAGAAATTCTTGCCGCCGGCGAGCGCCGCCGCGTCAAGCGCCGATGAAAGCCGGCTTTTGACGATATAGGCGCGACTCACATCAGTCGCAATTCCGATTACGCCGATTGTTGGTATCAGCGACATGGTAATCATTACACCGGACATCCCACGAATATCATGCGTCAGTTTTGAAAAAATACTTCTCAAACAATCAATTAATTGATTAATTTTCAGCTTTGTTTTCTTCATATCTCATGATCCCGATCTGGGCGACAGAGGACCGAAAGGCATATTTTCCGCCATCGTCGACAATTAAATCTGCCAAGAGAATGCCTTAAACAAGTTAATATTCATTTAGGAAATCGTAGAGTTAGCGCCTAATTTTCTTAAATTTACTCAAACCCTTCCCCAAAGACGAAAAGTCCCGCCGCGCATTTTTTTATTCCCTCTGTTGTTGATTGTGTATTAAAAGGCCATACATATAGTCAGGTTTGAGTTGTAACGGGATAGATGAATGACAAAAAAACACCATACGAAAGTGCTTATTATCGGTTCGGGGCCGGCAGGCTACACCGCCGCCATTTATGCCGCCCGGGCCAACCTTGCCCCCATCGTCGTTCAGGGCATGCAGCCCGGCGGCCAGTTGACCATCACAACCGAGGTTGAAAACTATCCCGGTTTCGCCGACCCGATACAGGGCCCCTGGCTGATGGAGCAAATGGAAGCCCAGGCGCGAAACGTAAATGCCGAAATCATCACCGACATGATTACCGACGTCAATCTCGATCAACGCCCTTTTATCTGTACCGGTGAATCCGGGGATATTTACAGCGCCGACACCATCATTATTTCCACCGGCGCCCAGGCCATGTGGCTTGGCCTGCCGTCGGAGCAGAAATTTCAGGGCTTTGGCGTCTCCGCCTGCGCCACCTGTGACGGCTTTTTTTACCGCAACAAGGAAGTCCTGGTGGTCGGCGGCGGCAATACCGCCGTGGAAGAAGCCATTTTCCTGACCAATTTCGCCGCCAAGGTAACCCTCATTCACCGGCGGGATGAGCTCAGAGCGGAAAAGATTCTCCAGGACCGCCTGTTCGCCAATGAGAAAATCGACATCCTCTGGGATACGGTTCTCGAAGAAATCATCGGTGACGAACCGCCCATGGGCGGGGTCACGGGGGTCCGAATCAAAAACGTCAAAACCGGCGAAGCCGGTGAATTATCCGTTCACGGAGTTTTTATCGCCATCGGCCACAAGCCCGCAACCGCCCTTTTCGCCGGCAAGCTGAAAATGGATGATGAGGGATATATCCGGAAAGCGCCCGACAGCACGGCGACGGACATTCCGGGCGTCTATGCCGCCGGTGATGTTACCGACAAAATCTATCGTCAGGCGGTGACCGCCGCCGGAATGGGCTGTATGGCGGCCCTGGAAGCGGAAAAATTCCTCGCCGAAATGGAATAATCCGCCGTTCTGATCATTATTTCCCTGAAAATGAACCAGAAACCGTTTATAAGAAGATGAGCCCGCCGCTTGCGGGCCTTTTTCATCACTGCGGGGCAAATCCGCCGGGAACGATAAATGGATTGGGATAAATTAAAAATATTTCATGTGGTGGCGTCCTCGGGCAGCTTTACCCACGCCGGTGAAAAGCTCATGTTGAGCCAGTCGGCGGTCAGCCGCCAGGTCAGATCACTGGAAGAAAGCCTCAACACCACCCTGTTCAATCGCCATGCCCGGGGCCTGAGCCTGACGGAAGAAGGCGAAGCCCTGTTCAAAACCGCCGAAGAGGTGGTGGCCAAAATTCATATCACCGAACAGCAGTTGATTGAGGGCACGGACGTCCCGCGCGGGGAACTTAAAATATCCACCACATTGAGTTTTGGCTCAACCTGGATGATGCATAATATCCGCCCGTTCATCGAAAAATACCCCGAAATCAGCGTACAGCTTCTGGTGACCGACACGGACCTTGATCTGACACGGCGGGAAGCGGATGTGGCGATACGGTTTCATCCGGCGCAGCAGCTCGACCTGATCCAGCGGCAGGTCAGCATATTCCACCATCACCTCTATGCCGCGCCTGAATATATCAGCCGCAAGGGCCACCCCAAGACCATGGATGACCTGGACGAGCACAACCTGATTACGTACGGCGATATTACCAATAGCCCGATTCGCAATATTGACTGGATATTGGAGCAGGAGAACGGGGGAAAGCGAACGCCCACCTTGCGGGTCAACAGCATTTACGGGGTTTTGCAGGCCGTCAGGAGCGGTCTCGGCATCGCCGCCCTGCCCGATTACCTTGTTCAGGGATCGACCAATGTCATCCGGGTATTGAATAGCGTCGAAGGTCCCGCCTTCCCGGCCTATCTGGTTTATACCCAGGAAGCGCGCAATTCCCGCCGGATTTCGGCCTTTCGGGAATATATCACCGAGCAATTCAAAATCGCCAAATTCTAGCCATTAGAGATATGCGCCCAGCGCATGCCTGCATTGTAAAATTAGATGTGGCCCTTTGGATATTTATCCTTATATTAAGCTACAGATGTTGCGACGCAGCATCGTCGCTGAAAGACCTCCCAAGTTGTTTCAGCTTGCTATGACCCAAGTCCTCCCCTATTGATGGGTCATAGCCGTTTCATTGTCTCCCGAGACGTGAAGCCTCCCTATATTTTGATACTTGCCGGGTTTTTTAACCCGGCATTTTTTTTGCCCCCATAAATATTTTTTTGCGCTGCACTGTTAAAAAGTGATATAATGTTACTCTGCATTTTTTGCAGGACTATTGCAGATATTCAAGGACATCATGCAGATGGGAAATAACCATGCCGCCGGCAATGGCGAGCGGACGGCCTTCCCCTGTCGCGGAATAGGCCAGCACCTCCATACCGGCGGCGACCGCCCCCTGCACGCCCGGCACGCTATCCTCGATCACAAGGCATCGGGCGGGATCGGCATCCATCTGCTCGGCGGCGAATAAATAAAGATCCGGATAGGGCTTGCCACGGCTGACCTGGCTGGAACTGAATATATTCGGCCCGAAAAAATCCTTCAATCCGGTCAGACCGAGGGTCAAATTGATTTTTTCAAAGTCGCCGCTGGACGCCACGCAGATTCGTTGTTTTCGCGCCGCCAGGGCGGATAAGACATCCCTTACGCCGTTCACCGGTTTCAGTTCCTCCCGAAACACAGCGAAGGTCCGCTGCTGAAGCTTTTCCAAAAAATCCGCCGGCAGGGGGTTGCCCAGCATCCTTGCCGCCTTTGAAAGGACGCTTGTCATCGAAAGGCCGACAAAATGCCCGACAACCTGATCCAGACTCAGGGCAAGGCCGCAGTCCGCCAGCGCCCGCTGCAGTTCCCGGTTCGCCAGCGGTTCGCTGTCGACAAGCACCCCGTCACAATCAAAAATTACCAGATCAAAGTCCATTGCGGCCCTCCTGTCTGCCTGACAGGGCACAGCATTATCGGAAAGTGGCCGGAGAATCCAGCACTATTAAATTTTGGAACCCGCCAGCAAACGCCCACGTGAAAATGCCGGTAAAGAATAAAATAATCCCCTGCCTGAAATTTCGGGCAGGGGATCCGGATACAGATATATTTTCAGCTCATATATTCTTAGCTCAGGGCGTCGCAAGCCCGCTTGATCCGTTTGCAGGCTTCGATCAAGGCTTCGTCAGAAGTCGCATAAGACACCCGGAAATGGGGCGACAGGCCAAAAGCCTCGCCATGAACGGCGGCGACTCCCTCGGCATCGAGGATATAGGTGCAGAAATCCAGATCGCTCTCGATCACCGCACCCGCCGGCGTCTTCCTGCCGATCAGGCCGGCAATCGACGGATAAACATAGAAGGCCCCTTCCGGCGTCGGGCAGATGATGCCGTCAACCTCATTGAGCATTGCCACCACCATATCACGGCGTTTCTGGAATACGGCGGCCCTTTCCTTCAGAAAATGCTGGGTCCCGGTCAGCGCCTCGACTGTCGCCGCCTGCGATATGGAGCAGGGGTTCGAGGTGCTTTGGCTTTGCACCTTGCGCATGGCGTTGATCAGTTCGACCGGGCCGCCGGCGAAACCGATGCGCCATCCGGTCATGGCGTAGGCCTTGGCCACCCCATTGACGGTCAGCGTGCGGTCATAAAGCCGGGGTTCGACCTGGGCCGGGGTGACGAATTCAAAGTCGTCATAGACGATATGCTCATACATATCATCGGCCATGACCCAGACATGGGGATATTTCAACAAAACATCGGTCAGCGCCTTCATCTCGTCAGCGCTATAGGCCGCGCCGGACGGGTTGCTGGGAGAATTGAGCATCACCCATTTTGTCCTGTCGCTGATGGCGGCGTCCAGAACTTCGGGCTGAAGCTTGAAATTATTTTCCAAAGTCGCTTCGGCGAACACCGGCGTGCCGCCGGCGAGCAACGTCATATCGGGATAGGACACCCAGTAGGGCGTCGGAATCACCACCTCGTCCCCGGGATTCAGCGTCGCGACCAGCGCGTTATAGATCGTATGCTTGCCGCCGTTATTGACCGTGATCTGGTTCGGTTCATACGCCAGGCCATTATCCCGCTTGAATTTCACGCAGACCGCCTTTTTGACTTCCGGCGTGCCGTCGGCCGGGGTATATTTGGTCTTTCCCTCCCAGATGGCTTTAATCGCCGCTTCCTTGATATTGTCCGGCGTATCGAAATCAGGCTCCCCCGCCCCCAGTCCAATAACATCACGACCGGCCGCTTTTAATTCGGCGGCCTTCGTCGAAACAGCGATCGTCGGTGACGGTTTTACCCGCTTGAGTGAATCAGCTATAAAAGCCATGTGGATTATCCTTCTCGGCGAAAATTACAGATTGTTGTAGCAGGCGCAAAATACGCAAAAACACCCGCCACTTCAAGGGCGGACTTCGCCAAGACCGGAAATTGTAATAAGCAAATATCCTTTTTATCCGACCTGGGCGGAAATTGACGGTTCATCCTTTAATCGAAAGAAATATTTTTCTGGCGCTGTTGTTTCTGCAGGCCGCGTTTTTTCTTGCTGTCCACCCGTTTCGCCCGGGCGCTGCGGCTCGGTTTGGTCGCCCGTCTGCTTTTGGGAACAATCGTCGCCTGGCGGATCAGGTCGGTCAGGCGCGCCAAGGCGTCTTCCCGGTTGCGCAACTGGCTGCGGAAACGGTTGGCGGTGATGACAATCACGCCGGCGGCGGTCATCCTGTGGCCGCTGATTCTTTTGAGCCGGGCAAAAACCGCATCGGTTATCGCCGGGCTGTTGCGGGCGTCAAAGCGCAGCTGGACCGCCGTTTCAACCTTGTTGACATTCTGCCCGCCGGGGCCGGGGGCGCGGATGAACTGTTCCTCGATCTCGTCATCCTGCAGGCTGATGCTGTTGGTTATTTTTATCATCGGTCTGTTTTATCTTCGCCATTCATAACAAACCCCCTGTCTGCGACCGCAATTTCGCCGGCGAGAACAGGGGGTGTTGTATCGTTTGACAAGACCCGGCTAGAAGGGGATTTCGTCATCCAGGTCGGACGCGCCGCCGCCGGATGCGCCGCCACCACCGGACGCGGAAGACCCGTAATCCCCGCCGCCGGATGCGCCGCCGCCATATCCGCCGCCTTCGTTCCGGCTGTCGAGCATGGTCAGTTCGCCGCGGAATTTCTGCAGCACGACTTCGGTCGTATATTTCTCAACCCCCTGCTGGTCGGTCCATTTGCGGGTCTGCAACGCGCCCTCGACATATATCTTGGAGCCCTTGCGCAGATATTGTTCGGCGACCCGGCACAGATTTTCATTGAAAATCACCACCCGGTGCCATTCGGTGCGCTCCTTGCGTTCACCGGTATTGCGATCTTTCCAGCTTTCCGACGTGGCGAGGTTCAGGGTCACCACCGGGTTGCCGTCATTCGTATGACGCACCTCGGGGTCCCGGCCCAGATTCCCCACAAGTATTACTTTGTTGACACTACCTGCCATAATTATTTCCTATTCATTTAATGATCGATCTGCACCCACCATAGCCGCTTGGGGCTTAATTGGTAAAGCAAAATATCATAATTTTACGGAGAACAAAATAAGAACTTGACTTATCGGCAAAAAACCTCAAATTGCTACTATAATTTTGTGCAAAGGCGACGAGAGTAAAGATGCTGACCAAGATTTCCGTTCAGGGGGCCAAGGAACATAATTTAAAAAATATCAATGTCGATATTCCCCGCGACAAGCTGGTCGTCATCACCGGACTCAGCGGTTCCGGCAAATCATCCCTCGCCTTTGACACGATCTATGCCGAAGGGCAGCGCCGCTATGTGGAAAGCCTGTCGGCCTACGCCCGGCAGTTCCTCGAAATGATGCAGAAACCGGACTGCGACCATATCGAAGGGCTGTCGCCGGCGATCTCCATCGAGCAGAAAACCACCTCGCGCAACCCGCGCTCCACCGTCGGCACCGTGACCGAGGTTTATGATTATATGCGCCTGCTCTATGCCCGGATCGGCGTACCCTACTCGCCGGCGACCGGGCTGCCGATCGAAAGCCAGACCGTCAGCCAGATGGTTGACCGGGTCATGGCGCTTGAAGAAGGGACAAGGCTTTACCTGCTGGCGCCCATCGTTCGCGGCCGCAAGGGCGAATACCGCAAGGAGTTCGCCGAACTGCAGCGTCAGGGATTTCAGCGGGTCAAGGTTGACGGCGATTTTTACGAAATTGATCAAATTCCGATCCTCGACAAGAAAATCAAGCATGACATCGAAGTGGTCGTCGACCGGCTTATCGTCCGTCCGAACCTTGAGACCCGCCTCGCCGACAGCATGGAAACCGCCCTTGACCTCGCCGATGGTCTGGCCGTCGTCGAATATGCCGGCGGCGACAAATCCGGCGAACAGATCCTGTTCTCGGCCAAATTCGCCTGTCCGGTCTCCGGCTTCACCATTGAAGAAATCGAACCGCGGCTGTTTTCCTTCAACAATCCCTTCGGCGCCTGCCCGACCTGTGACGGTTTGGGCAAGAAGCTTTATTTTGACCCGGATATGGTGGTGCCGGACAAGACGAAAAGCCTTGATGACGGCGCCCTGGCCCCGTGGTCGAAATCCAATGCGCCCTATTACAGCCAGACGTTAAAAAGCCTCGCCAACCACTATAAATTCAAGACAAATTACCCGTGGGAAAAACTCAGCCAAAAAGTGCAGGATGTTATCTTGTTCGGCAGCGGCGATGAGGTTATCGAGATGATCTACAGCGATGACCGCAAGCAGTATAAGGTTGAAAAGCCCTTTGAAGGGGTGATCGGTAATATCGAGCGCCGCTGGCGGGAAACCGACAGCAACATGATGCGCGAGGAGCTTGGCAAATACCAGAGCGCCGCGGAATGCGAAGCCTGCGGCGGTTATCGCCTGAAACCGGAAGCGCTCTGCATCAGGATCAATGACCGGCATATCGGCCAGATCACGGAAATGTCGGTCGCCGACAGCCTGCGCTGGTTCCGGGACCTGCCCGAAAGCCTCAGCGACAAGGACCGGGAGATTGCCGGCCGCGTCCTCAAGGAAATCACCGAACGGCTGGGCTTTCTCAACAATGTCGGCCTGAATTACCTCAATCTGTCGCGCACCTCCGGCACGCTGTCGGGCGGCGAATCCCAGCGCATTCGCCTCGCGTCACAGATCGGCTCGGGCCTCACCGGCGTATTATATGTCCTGGACGAGCCTTCCATCGGCCTGCACCAGCGCGACAATGACCGCCTGCTGGAGACGCTCTATAACCTGCGGGACATGGGCAATACGGTGCTGGTGGTCGAACATGACGAGGATGCGATCCGCAATGCCGACCATGTGATTGACATGGGGCCCGGCGCCGGCGAGCATGGCGGCGAAATTGTCGCCCAGGGCAAGCTTGAGGATATTCTCGCGGCCAAAGACAGCCTGACCGGCCAGTATCTGTCGGGCAAAAAATCGATCCCGGTTCCCGCCGAACGGCGTCCCGGTCAAAAGGCCGGCAGAAAGCGCAAGGAAATCATCATCCAGGGCGCGACCGGCAACAATCTGAATAATGTCACGGCGGCGATTCCGCTCGGCACCATGACCTGCATCACCGGCGTCTCGGGCAGCGGCAAATCAACCCTGACCGTCGATACCCTCTATCGCGGGGTGGCGCGCAAGCTGAACAACAACCGCAATGTTCCGGCCCCGCATGAGGCCATTCTGGGGCTCGAATTCATTGACAAGGTGGTCGACATTGACCAGTCGCCCATCGGCCGCACCCCGCGGTCAAACCCGGCGACCTATACCGGCGCCTTCACGCCGATCCGCGACTGGTTCGCCGGCCTGCCCGAGGCCAAATCCCGCGGCTATAAACCCGGCCGCTTTTCCTTCAACGTCAAGGGCGGGCGCTGCGAAGCCTGCCAGGGCGACGGCCTGATCAAGATTGAAATGCATTTCCTGCCCGATGTCTATGTCCAGTGCGATGTCTGCGAAGGCAAACGCTATAACCGGGAAACCCTGGAAATCAGATATAAGGGCAAGTCGATCTCCGATGTGCTGGAAATGACCGTCGAGGAAGCGGCGGAATTTTTCGCCGCCGTCCCCAGCATTCGCGACAAGATGCTGACCCTGGAAAAGGTTGGCCTGAGCTATATCAAGGTCGGCCAGGCGGCGACCACCCTGTCGGGCGGCGAAGCGCAGCGGGTCAAGCTCAGCAAGGAACTGTCCAAAAGATCGACCGGCCGGACGCTTTACATCCTTGATGAACCGACCACCGGCCTGCATTTCGAGGATATTCGCAAATTGCTCGAAGTCCTGCACGCCCTCGTCGATCAGGGCAATACGGTGGTGATTATCGAGCATAACCTTGAGGTGATCAAAACCTGCGACTGGATTATCGACCTCGGCCCCGAAGGCGGCGATGGCGGCGGCTATATTCTGGCCGAAGGACCGCCGGAAGATATTGTCCTGTGCGCTCAAAGCTATACCGGCCAATATCTCAGGAAATGCCTGCCGGAAATTTGAAAATTTTTATGGAAAATTAACCGATGATTAACCATAACAGCGTTATGATCTCAGTGTTTCAGATACCCAACCATATCCGAAACGATCGAACTTATTACTGACACTACATAAATCTCCAATGTATTTTCGCCTGCTTTTCAGCCTGAAAGCAGGCGATTTTTTATTATTTTCCCCGATATTATTTGCAATTTAATTGAATAAAACGCATTTTATGTACATCTTGTTCAATAGAATTGCTGAGGAAAACATGACTGGAACTTCGCTTTATGAACGCCTGGGGGGATATGATGGCATTACCGCATTTTGCAATGACCTGCTTCCCAGATTACAAAATGATCAACAACTCGGCCGTTTCTGGCAAAACAGAGGCGATGACGGCATCGCAAGAGAAAAACAGTTGTTGATTGATTATATTTGTCACAATGCCGGCGGTCCGGTCTATTATACCGGCCGTGATATGCTGACAACACATAAAGGTATGAGAATTTCAGAATCCGACTGGACTATCTTTATGGGCCATGCCGCGGCGACAATGGAAGCGCTTCAGGTGCCGCAACAGGAATGTAATGATGTTGCTGAATTTGTTCTCAGCCTTAAAAGCGATATGGTGGAAGCATAGTGTTTTTTTGTTGGCCCGCCTAAGCTAAAATGATATGACCCGATCGACAAAGGAGACGACTGGGTCTATGGCGAAAAAAGCTATTCATATCATTGGCGGCGGCATGGCGGGTTGCGAAGCCGCCTGGCAGGTCATGCAGCAGGGGATTCCCGTGATCCTGCATGAAATGCGGCCCGTGCGCCAGACCGATGTTCACCAGACCGAGGGACTGGCGGAAATGGTCTGCTCCAACAGTTTCCGCTCCGATGATTATGAGAATAACGCCGTCGGCCTCTTGCATGAGGAAATGCGCCGCTGCAATTCGCTGATTATGGCGGCGGCGGAGACCAACAGCGTCCCCGCCGGCAGCGCCCTCGCCGTCGACCGTTCGGGATTCAGCCGGACGGTCGAACAGCGGCTCCAGGCCCAGCCGCTGTTTACCATGGTGCGGGAGGAAATCCGCCAAATCCCGCCGGCGGACTGGGATAATGTCATCATAGCCACCGGTCCCTTGACCTCGGAAGCGCTGGCCCTGGCCATCCAGCAGATGACCGGCGAGGATGAACTGGCCTTTTTCGACGCCATCGCCCCGATCATCTATAAGGACAGCATTGATTTTTCCAGGGCCTGGTACCAGTCGCGCTATGACAAGGGCGACACCGCCGATTATATCAACCTGCCGCTCAACAAGGCGCAATATGAGGCGTTGATCGATGACCTGATTGATCAGGAAAAATATGATTACAAGGACTGGGAGAAAAACACCCCCTATTTTGACGGCTGCATGCCGATCGAGGTGATGGCAGAACGGGGCCGGGAGACCCTGCGTTATGGCCCGATGAAGCCGGTCGGCCTGAGTAATCCCCATTCCGATGAGGAGCCCTATGCGGTGCTGCAACTGCGCCAGGACAACAAGCTGGGCACGCTGTATAATATGGTTGGTTTCCAGACCAAGATGAAATACGGCGCCCAGACCGAAACTTTTCGCAAGATCCCCGGCCTGGAGAACGCGAAATTCGCCCGGCTCGGCGGCCTGCACCGCAATACATTTATCAACAGCCCTAATCTGCTCGACAGCAACCTGCGTTTCAAAGCCCGGCCGCGCCTGCGGTTTGCCGGACAGATCAGCGGCGTCGAGGGCTATGTGGAAAGCGCCGCCATGGGCCTGATGGCCGGGCGTTTCGCCGCCGCCGAACGGCGGGGGCAGGAAATCCCGCCGCCGCCGATGACAACCGCCTTTGGCGCCCTGATCCATTATATCACCGGCGGCCAGATCCCCGGCGTCGGCGACCGCAAGCATTTCCAGCCGATGAATGTCAATTTCGGCATCATGCCGGTGCTGGACGGCAAAAAGATGAAGCGCAAGGATCGCAAGCCGGCCAAATCAAAACGGGCGCTGGAGGCTTTGGCCCAGTGGCTCAAGGAAACGGAAATCAATTCCGCATGAAATCAGACCCGGTTAAACAGGGCCGACAGCAACAGCCGTCCCTGGCGGAAGCCGGCGTCGGCCTTTTCCTCCAGCCGGAAAGGATCGTAATCGGCCTTTTTTATGGTTTTCAGGTAACTGCGCGCCAGGGCGGACAACAGGAAAACAGACCGGCCTGCCCCTTTGATACGACCTTTGTTGCGGTGAATAAAATCCAGATACTGTTCCGCCTGTCGGCATAATTCCATAATGACCGGCGCGTTTTTCGCCGGTTCGTCGGGCGACAGAAATCTGCTTTTCCCCAGGCCATGTTGATCCATCAGCTCGGCCGGAATAAAGTTCTTCTTCAGCGACAAATGATAGGGAATCGCCCGGACCAGGCCGATATAGCCCCAGGCCTTGCCCAGCGCCAGCGCCAGGTCGTCAATATCCTTCTGTCCGACAATATGAACCGCAAGACAGGTCAGCTTTCCCCCGGTCAGCGACAGATAATTATCCAGCGCCGCCATGTCAGCCGGGTTTTCGTCATATATGTCCTGGGCCCGGCCATCGATCATCGCCAGAAAATTTTCCGGCGGCAATTTATGTCGCTTGATCGTTTTCGCCAGCAGCTGAATGACTTCGTGACTTCGCGGCGCACCCTGAAAAATACCGTCAATGGCTTCACGCCACCATTGCAGGCGGATTTCGCCCAGCATCGGTTCCGATACGGTTTGCCGAATCTTTGAAATCTCATAATTAAAGGCATAAAGCGCGAAAAGCCCCTGGCGCGCCTCTTCCGGCGCATAAAGCGCCGTCAGATAACGGTCATGATCATGCCGCTTGGTCAAATCAGCGCAATTGCTGTCTTTATCCTTAAATTCCGCCATTTTCCATTCTTTTAGATTATTCTAACAATCAATTCAAGCTACTTACAAACAATCCATTTTTTTCAATTTCCGGCATTATTTTGACGCATGGTGAAGAAACTGTTACTCTTTGACCTGTCCATACAGGGACTGAATTGTTTTGTTCCGGAGTCGAGGGAGGCCCGAAAACAATTTCGTTAATGGGTATATAAATCAAACGCAGGAAATAACAATGAGCAAAATTCTCCAATCATTGCCGATGACCGTTGTCGCCGGCGTTGTTCTGACCATCATCATGGTCTTTGCAACAAATCAGCTTGAAAATATGAACCAGTCGGATGCTGAAAAAGCCGCGTCCGAACTCATGAAAAAAATGAATTAAGGGGAGACATAAAATGGAAGATTTTATCTTATTCTTGGTGCGCTATTTGCACGTTCTTTGCGGAGTCATGTGGATCGGCATCCTGTGGTATTTCAACTTTGTCCAGATACCGAGCATGCCCAAAATTCCCGACGACCAGAAACCGGCGATCAGCAAGGTCATCGCGCCCGAGGCTCTCTTCTGGTTCCGCTGGGGCGCCGCCGGCACGGTCCTGTTCGGCCTGATTCTGGCGCATCTCAATGGCTATCTGGGTGACGCCCTGTTGCTCAAACGTCCGGACATCGGATTTGGCATGTGGTTTGGCCTGATCATGGCGTTCAATGTCTGGTTCGTCATCTGGCCGGCCCAGAAAATCGCCCTGGGGTTGGTTGAGGCCGACGCCGACGCCAAACCGGCCGCCGGTCGCCGCGCCATGCTGTTTTCCCGGACCAACACGCTGCTGTCCATTCCGATGCTGTTCTCCATGATTTCAGCACAGAATCCCACTGGATTCTAAGCGCCGGACGACATATTGAATGCAAGGGAAAGCCCGGGCAATTGTCCGGGCGCCCACCCGTGCTGAAATACGCGATAAGGTAATTATCACCCGTTTCGCCGGCCAGGGTCAGATAATTCTGACCTGCTCCATGCGGTCGAACTGTTTCGCCAGCTTGGCGAACCGCCTGAGGACGACTTCATTAACGACCGCTTCGTCTTTTTTACGCACGTTGAGGAACAGCGCCTTGTGATTGATTTCCAGATCCGCTGATTTCAACCCCTTGGCCGTGCCGCCGGAAATACGCTGCGCCAGCCGCAGGGCGAGCCCCACCTGGTTTGCGTAAGAAATATCCGACGGTTTCAGCAGGGTTTCCACCTCGGCCGTCGTCTTTTCACCGGTAAGGCCGCCGTAACAGACGAACAGCGCCAGGCCGATAAAGGCCGCCCCCCGGTGCGTCATGCCGAGCAACCGGCCGTGCAAGACCTCATATAACACCTTCTCCGCCCGATATTCCGGATGGCCGCGCCAACCGACATCGCTGAGGATCGAGGCCGCAAGGCGCAGGCGTTTCTGCTCATATTGGTCATCCGGGAACAAAGGGTCGATCCACTTCTGCAATCGCTTGCCGTGCTCGGAAAAGCGCCCGGTATTGGCGGCGATCTCGTGGCAGCTTTCAATCAGCGGGTCGCGTTTCCTCACCTCCGGGTCCATGCCCTGATAGAGCAGACCTTCCCGCAGACCATATCCCGATATGACCAGCCGTTTCGGTTTCAGTTTTTTGATCACCCGGTGCAAAATATAGGCCGCAAGCGGGATCACCTTCATCCGTCGCGACGATATATGCACCCGGTAACGGCCCAGTTCCGCACTATACATCTTCGACAGGCGGTCGGTCAGTTCCAGAGCGTCCTGTCGACTGATGGTGTAATGGTGGACATTATTCAGGGCATAGCCGTTTTCGATAATATGAATTTTCGCCAGCGCCCGCCAGGCGCCGCCAACCGCATAAAAATTTTCGCTCCTGTGCGCCGTCACCCAGTCCAGCGATTTGATCGCCCGGTCAATATCCTTTTTCGGGGAAGACAACGTCAGGCCGTCAACTGACTGATATTTCAACGGTCCAACCGGGAAACTGACCTTTTGCTTCACTTCCCCATCCGCAAGCCGCGCCAGCTCCAGGCTGCCGCCGCCCAGGTCGCCCATGATGCCCTGCGCCCGGGGCAAGGCGCACAGGACGCCGGAAGCGGATAAATGAGCCTCTTCTTCCCCGGAAATAACCGCGACATCAAGCTGGCAATCCTTTTTGATCCGCTCGACGAACGCCGGCCCGTTTTTCGCTTCCCGCACGGCGGACGTCGCCACCACCCGGTAATTGGTGACATCCATTTTATCCAGCATCAGATGAAACCGCTTCAGGCTTTGCAGCGCCAGTTCCATCGCATCATCCCGCATCAGGCCGGTTTCGCCCAGGCCGCGCCCCAGTCCGCAGAGGATCTTTTCATTGAAAATAACGTAAGGCGCGCGTTTGAGGCTCTCATACACCACAAGGCGCACGGAATTTGATCCAATATCAATAACGGCGAATTTATCCAAATAACATTACTCTTTTAACAGTAAGGGGAATTCCATTCCCTCAATGGCTTTTCCCATACCGGAAAGGCTCGGATTCTTCAAAAAATAGTCATGGGCGGAGAAACCTCCCCCGTCACCAACATCATCCCGGCAATAGGAATGGTCCGCCTGCAGATGCCAGCTTTGCAGATTGTCTTTCAGGTTGGCGACCATGATCTGATCCAGAACCTGCGACTTCACGGTGAGATTTTCAATCGGCACCAGGGATTCTACCCGTCGTTCAAAATTCCGCGGCATCCAGTCCGAGGATGAGATATAGACCTTGGCCTGCGGGGACGGCATTTTGCGCCCGTTGCCGAAACAGATGATCCGGGCGTGTTCGAGAAAACGGCCGACGATGCTTTTGACCCGGATATTTTCCGACATGCCCTTGACCCCGGGCCGCAGGCAGCAGATGCCGCGCACGACCAGTTCAATGCTGACCCCCGAACAGGACGCCTCATACAGCTTGTCGATAATCACCGGATCGACCAGGGCGTTCATTTTGGCCCACAGGCTGGCGGGCTTTCCCTGGCGGGCGAACTCGATTTCCCGGTCAATCAACGTCATCAGCTTGTCGCGGATGTCATAGGGGGAAATCACCGCCTTCTCCAACTGCCGGGGCCGGGCGTAGCCGGTCAGATAATTGAAGATATGAATCGCATCGCGGCCCAGCGCCTCGTCATCGGTAAAAAACGACAGGTCCGTATAGACCTTGGCCGTAATCGGATGATAATTGCCCGTGCCGTAATGGATATAGGTGCGCAGCTGTTCGCTTTCCCGACGCACGATCACCGATATTTTGGCATGGGTTTTCAGTTCAAGAAACCCGTACACCACCTGCACCCCGGCCCGCTCCATATCCCGGGCCCATTTAATGTTGCGCGCTTCATCAAAGCGGGCCTTGAGTTCGACAAGGGCGGTGACCGATTTACCGGCTTCAGCGGCGTCAATCAGCGCCCGGATGATCGGCGAATCCTCGCTGGTGCGATAGAGGGTCTGCTTTATGGCCACTACATCCGGGTCAAGGGCCGCCTGACGCAAAAAGCTGATCACCACGTCAAAACTTTCGAACGGATGATGAACGATGAAATCCTTTTCCCGGATAGCGGCAAAACAGTCACCGCCCTTTTCCTTGATCCGCTGGGGAAACCGGGGATCAAGCGAGGTGAATTTCAGGTTGGAAAAGCCGTCAACAATCAACTGGTCCACTTCCGCAAGACCGAGAATGCCGCCGACGCTGATGATTTCATTGTTGGTAATCTGCAGCTCCCGTTCGACCATATTCAGCAGGTTTTCGGGAATATCCGCATTGACCTCCAGGCGGATGACATGGCCCCGGCGGCGGCGTTTCAGGGCGCTTTCAAAGACCCGGACCAGATCTTCCGCTTCCTCATCAACTTCCATTTCGCTGTCGCGGATCAGGCGGAAAATGCCCTCGCCCTTGATCGAATAATTGGGAAACAGGCGGTTCAAAAACAGGCGAATACAATTTTCGACCGAAATAAAGCGCACCTCGTCCCCCGGCAACTGGACAAAGCGCTTGGTCTGTCGCGGCACCGGCAACAGGGCCAGCAACGTATTGCCGTCATCATTGTTTTCCAGCTCCAGAACGATGGAAAAACCCAGGTTGGGAATGAAGGGAAACGGATGCGCCGGATCAACGGCCAGCGGCGTCAGAATGGGAAAAACGCTTTCGAGAAAATATTGCTCAAGCCACGGCATATCCTCTTTTCGCACATCACGGGAATCGATCAGGTTAATGCCTTCACGGCGCAGTTCCTCAATCAGTTCCGCCCATCGGGTTTGCTGTTCATTGATCAAATCCTCGGCCAGACTATTGATCTGGTCCAGCTGTTCCAGCGGGGTCAGGCCCTCATTGCTGACCTTTTCCACCCCGGCGGTGATCTGACCCCGGATGCCGGCAACCCGGACCATGTAGAATTCATCAAGATTGCTGCCGGAAATCGATAAAAACCTGAGCCGCTCCAGCAGGGGATGGGCCTTGTTGTTGGATTCTTCCATCACCCGCTTGTTAAACCGCAGCCAGGATAATTCCCGATTGATCAGCTGTTCATGAACCGGCCGTTCACGATAGGCAAAGATATTGTCTTCTTTTATTTGGGGCGCCGTCATAATCATATTCCGCATACGAAGTATTTTCGCATATTTTCAGGATCAGGGATTGACCCGGATACTTTGGGTCACGACCTTAAAGGTAAAATATTTCAATTTGATGAAATATCCAAGTCTTATCTTGGCTTAGCGCTTAATCAAACAAGTCCCGCACCAGCGGCACCGTAATTTTTCTTTTGTGCGACAAGGCCAGACTGTCCGCCCGACCGACAATTTCCTGCGCCGCGGCAAAGGATCGCTCAATGCGCAGCAGCAGATAATTCACCACTTCCTCCGGCACGGTGATCTGCCGGTCCATGAATTGCTTGACGATCACTGCCGCCAGCAACTCATCATCGGGCAGGCCGATTTCAAACGCCATGGCGGCCAGCATTCGCGACCTCAGATCGGGCAAGGTCAGGCGCCAGCGTTTCGGATGCTGTTTCGCCGTCAACAGGATATGTCCCCCGTAATGCTTCTGCCGGTTATAGAGATGAAACAACCTTTCCTGCTGGTCGGCCAGGGCGGCGATGTCATCCACATCCTCGATAATATAGCAATCCGCCCGGGCCGGAACCGTCGCCAGGTCCAGGGTCGCCAGATTTATCCGCCGGGCGCCGGACTTCTTCTGCCAGACATGGGTCAGGTGGGTCTTGCCGCACCCGGCAGGGCCATACAGGACGGCGCAGGGGCCCGCGTTCCAGTCCGGCCAGCGATCAATCCAGTCAACGGCTTGCGCGTTACAGGATGTCACCAGATAATCCTCCGCCTCAAAGGCTTCTCTTAGCGGAATTTCAAAGGGGATTTGTACAGGGGTCATGGTATCCGAAAAACTGCGTTATTTATTTAATCTCATTTATTTAATTTCAGGGTCCACAGCCCATTCCTCAAGGTCTCGCCATTTTCCCCCACCACCCGCTGAGAGACTTTTTCCAATATCAGGTTTTCCTGTTTCAGGGTAAGGATAATCTGCTCAATATCGCCGGAATGCTCCAAACTGACCGCGGCCGCCCTGATGGTGAAATTATTGTATGTTATCTTGCGGATCAGGGAAATCGCCTCAAGTCTTTTTTTGATCTCAAACCAGTCGGCCTTATGGTCAAACAGGATCCGGACATCCAGATAGGAGGAGTGGCCAAAATATACAATCACCTTTTCCTTCCATTGGTTGTCAAGCCAGAAGGTCGCCTGCTCGATAGCCGCCTCATAGAGCGCCTCCGCCGTATTTTCCCCGGCCAGGATCCGCCTTTCCAGCACCGGTTTTGTCTCGCCGCTCTGGAAAATGGTCAGATCAAGGAACTTTTGCCCGGTCGCGATGTCGTCATCCAGCCGGGCGCTCATGACATATAATTTCGGGCTTCCCAGCTGTTCGGCAAATTGGCGCAGGGTCCCAGAATCTCCCCGTTGCGCCTGCCATGCGGTGATCGTCATCCGGTTTTGATACGACGGCTCAATCACAGTGACCGGCACAAGATTGTTGAGGTTGTCATGATTTTGCCAGGCCGTTCGCCAGGGATTGTTCCTTTCCCATAAAAGCGTGGCCCCCGCCTGCTCCAGAACGGCAAGAACCGCCACCGGGCTGGACAGCGTTTCGGCAAAGGGAATTTCCCGCGCCGACAGGAAATTATAAATTTTATCCCGGCTGAAATGAACGGTGAAATCAGCTATATAACGCACCGGCGAGCTTTTTTCATTGGCCACCTCAATACCGCTGACAAGGTCCGCCACCTCCCGGTCGGCAAGCGGCGGCAGATTATCATAATCCGCCTGGCGAAGGATCTTGCGCAGCAGCTTTTCCACCCCGATTCTCTGGGCTTTCCGGAGGGCGGTCTGGCTCGCAAGGTTCGACGTCGCCGCCCGTTCATCGATAGAGATATTGTAAATTGTGTAGATTTTCGGTGTCACGTCCGGTTCGCCCGCGGCGCCATTTGGCGAATTTCGGCTGTCAACGGCCCAGGAAACGCTCCCCATCAGGCCAATGTATAACATTAATATAGCGACATAAAATATTGTTTTTAAGTGTTTAATTATCAATTTATATGATCCGTCTCGCCCAAGGACTATGTAATACCCTAATAGTGCATCTTGTCATCACTATGGCAAGTAATTTATCTCGCTCGTTTTTTAGGCTATGATAAAATTTCAGGTGGATATTTCCCGTCCGCCGCCTTATATCTGTTCCCTGTTATTTTCTCATAGGGCAAATATTTTCAGGTGGAAAAGCGTGACCGACAAAAAATCCTATACCTATAAAGACGCCGGTGTCGATATTGACGCCGGCAATGATCTTGTGGAAGCCATCAAGCCGGCCGCCGCCTCCACCCGAAGGCCGGGCTGCACGTCGGGCCTTGGCGGGTTCGGCGCCCTGTTCGACCTGAAGGCCGCCGGCTTTACCGACCCGATACTGGTTTCCGGCACCGACGGCGTCGGCACGAAGCTCAAAGTCGCCATTGAGTCCGGCAAGCATGACACGGTGGGGATTGACCTGGTGGCCATGTGCGTCAATGACCTGATTGTTCAGGGAGCCGAACCGCTTTTCTTCCTTGATTATTTCGCCACCGGACATTTGAGCGTTGAGGCCGGGCGCGCCATCGTCGAAGGCATCGCGGAAGGCTGTCGTCAGGCGGGCGCGGCGCTGATCGGCGGCGAAACGGCGGAAATGCCCGGTATGTACAAGGACGGCGATTATGACCTGGCCGGCTTTTGCGTCGGCGCGGTGGAACGGGACGAGATCCTGACCGGCGACGGGGTTTGCGACGGCGACATTCTGCTCGGCCTCGCCTCAAGCGGCGTTCATTCCAACGGCTTTTCGCTGGTGCGGCGGCTGGTTGCGGATTCCGGCGTCGGCTATCACGCCCCCTGCCCCTTTGATGAAAGCCGGGAATTTGGCGCCGCCTTGCTCACGCCGACGCGGATTTATGTCAAAAGCACGTTGGCCGCCCTGAAATCCGGCCATATCAAGGCGATTTCCCACATCACCGGCGGCGGTTTCGTCGAAAATATCCCCCGTATTCTGCCGGAGACGGTCGCCGCCCATGTCGACGCCGGCCGCTGGACGCTGCCGCCGGTATTTGACTGGTTGCGCGAAGCGGGCAACATCAGCCCCCTTGAAATGGCCAAAACCTTTAACTGCGGCGTCGGCCTGGTGGTGGTCGTAAAGCCGGAAGGCGCCGAGGAGACTCGTAAGATATTGGAACAAAACGGCGAAACCGTATATACTCTGGGTCAAGTCATAAAAAGGCAGGCGAGTGAGCCGGCGACCGTGGTCACCGGCGCCGCCGGAAGCTGGGGTTACGGCGCCCCGTGGCGCGCCACATCCTCTCATTAACGGATGAGTAAAAGACAGGAACAGACCAACAAACAGGATATTTTGCCATGTTGAATGTCGCCGTTTTGATTTCCGGTCGGGGAAGCAACCTTCAGGCGCTGATTGACGCCTGCGCCCGGGATGATTTTCCGGCCCGGTTGACCGTCGTGATCTCCAACAATCCGGACGCCTATGGCCTGGAGCGGGCGAAGGCGGCCGGCATTCCGACAGCGATCGTCAATCACCGGGATTACGACAGCCGGGACGATTTCGAAAACGCCATTGACGGCGAACTGAAAAGTCATGACGCCAAATTTATCTGCCTCGCCGGTTTCATGCGGCTGCTCGACGTCCGTTTTGTCAACCGCTGGAAAGACCGGATCCTCAACATCCACCCCTCCCTCCTGCCGTCCTTCAAGGGGCTGCATACCCAGGAACGGGCCCTGGAAGCGGGCGTGCGTTTCACCGGCTGCACGGTTCATATTGTCCGGCCGGAAATGGATGACGGCCCGATCATCCTTCAGGCGGCGGTGGCCGTTGACCCGGAAGATGACCCCGACAACCTGTCGGCCAAGGTGCTGCAGCTGGAGCATATCATCTACCCGGAAGCCCTCAAGCTGATCGCCCTCGGTCGGGTGTCGATCACCGGCAACAAGGCAATCATTGATAAGGCCGACTATCCGGAACAGGGCCTGATCAGCCCGGCCCTCACCACGTGAGATCATTGACCGGCTGGGCTCCTTCCCGCAACGCCCTTCCACAAAAAAGCCGCTGATCTCACGGACCAGCGGCTTTTAAAATCGATCAACAGGTAAGATCAGCCGACAATTTCATCATCGCTGAAAAAGTAAGCGATTTCGATCGCGGCGTTTTCGTCGCTGTCGGAACCGTGAACCGAATTTTCGCCAATGGACAGCGCATGGGTCTTGCGGATGGTGCCTTCGTCGGCTTCCTCCGGATTGGTCGCGCCCATGATTTCACGGTTGCGCAGAACGGCGTTTTCGCCTTCCAGAACCTGAACCACAACCGGCTCGGACATCATGAATTCAACCAGTTCGCCAAAGAAGGGGCGCTCTTTATGCACGGCGTAAAAGCCCTCGGCCTGGGCCCGGGTCATGTGAATCCGCTTGCTGGCCACGACGCGAAGGCCGCCATCTTCGAGCATTTTGGTTACCGCGCCGGTCAGGTTGCGGCGGGTGGCGTCCGGTTTAATGATGGAAAAAGTACGGGTTACGGTCATCTGTCAATCCTTAATCAAAAATATGCTGGTTGCATGTCTCATTTGCGCGGATTTATAGAATTTTCTCGCAAGAACTGCAACAGAAGAAATCACCCGTTGCACTTTTAATGAATCCTGTTAAACCCTGTACACAGATTTTTACAGGTGTTTTTTATGCTACAAGTTCAGGACCTAACCTATCGCATTGCCGGCAAAACCCTGCTCGAAGGCGCCAGCGCCCGCGTGCCGGCCGGCCATAAAGTGGGCATCGTCGGCAAGAATGGCGCCGGCAAGTCAACCTTCCTGAAACTGATCACCGGGGAACTTCACGCCGACGACGGCGCGATCCGGGTCAAACGCCGCGCCCGGCTCGGCCAGGTGGCGCAGGAAGCCCCGGGCGGCGCGACAAGCCTGCTGGATACTGTCCTTGAGGCCGACCACGAATTGCAGGCCCTGGAAAAAGCCGCCAGAACCGAAAAAAATCCTGAAAAGATTGCCGAGATTCATGTAAGGCTCGCCGATATTGAGGCCCATACCGCTCCGGCGCGCGCCGCCAGCATCCTGTCCGGTCTCGGCTTTGACGGGGAAGCCCAGCGGCGGCCCTGTTCGTCCTTTTCCGGCGGCTGGCGCATGCGGGTGGCGCTCGCCTGCACCCTGTTCACCCGGCCGGATCTGCTGCTGCTCGATGAACCGACCAACTATCTTGACCTCGAAGGCGTTATGTGGCTGGAGAATTTCATCCGCACTTACCCCTTCACCGTGATCATCGTCAGCCATGACCGGGACCTGCTCAACAGTTCGGTGACCGCGATTCTTCACCTGGACCAGAAAAAACTCAAGCTTTACACCGGCAGTTACGACAATTTTGAAAAACTGCGCCGGGAACAGCTTGCGCACCGCCAGGCTAATATCGTCAAACAGGAAGCGGCCCAGAAACACCTGCAAAGCTTCATTGATCGCTTCAAGGCCAAGGCGTCGAAAGCCAAGCAGGCCCAGAGCCGGGTCAAGATGCTGGAAAAAATGGGTCCGCTCGACAGCATTATCGAAGACAAGACCTTTTCCTTTCAATTCCCCAATCCGAAACCGCTCGCCCCGCCGCTGTTCACCCTTGATCAGGGCGCGGTCGGCTACAGCGCCGGCAATCCGGTGCTCAGGCGGATGAATCTGCGGCTTGATATGGACGACCGCATTGCCCTCCTCGGACAGAATGGCAACGGCAAATCCACCTTCGCCAAGCTGATTTCCGGACGGCTCGAAATCATGGACGGCGAACTGAAGAAATCCTCCAAGCTTGAGGTCGGCTACTTCGCCCAGCATCAGCTTGATGAACTGAACCCGGAAGGCACGCCCTTGAGCCACCTCAAGGAACGCATGCCGAATGTGGCCGAAAGCAAGGTGCGGGCCAAACTGGGTTCCTTTAGTTTTGGCGCCGACAAGGCGACGACCCGGGTCACCGACCTCTCCGGCGGCGAAAAAGCCCGGCTGCTGTTCGCCCTGATGAGCCTCAATGCGCCCCATATCCTGATCCTTGACGAACCGACAAACCATCTGGACGTGGAAAGCCGCGAGGCCCTGATTCACGCCATCAACGGCTATGAAGGCGCGGTGATCATGATCAGCCATGACCGGCATCTGATCGAGGCCTGCGCCGACCGCCTGTGGCTGGTCCACGACGGCGCCGTCGCCCCCTTTGACGGCGATATGGCCGATTATCGCCGGCTGGTGTTAAGCAGCCGCACCACTTCCAATAAAAAAACCAAAAAGAAAAACGGCGCCGGCAAAGTCAAAAGCGAAAACCCCGAACTCACCGGTTTGAAGAAAAAATCGGAGAAGCTCGAGAAAAAGATCAAGCGGCTGACCGGGGAAATCGCCAAATATGACCGGGCCCTGAAGAATCCGAAGCTTTATGTTCACGGCGATCCCAAGGCCGCCGCCGCGTTGAAAAAATTCACCGCCGAAAAGCTCGACATGTCCCTCGACCTGGAAGAGTTCGAGCTCGAATGGCTGGAACTGCAGGAAACAATTGAGGATCTGTCCCCCTAGCAACTGTATTTCTCAAACAGTCTGAATGTGGGGAATATGAAGTTCCTGCCATTATTCATGTCATGCGGCGCGGGAACCGGCGCTTTTCCGGCTTAACTATTGGTGCAGAACTGGATTCTGACCTGCCCGGAATGACGATGGGGGGATTAGGCTTTTTTGGTCCAGCCGCCCTGTTCATTCTGCTGCCAGTAGGTCAGGTTATGCCCCGCCGCCTGGTATTTTTTCCAGCGGACGCGGGCCGCGGCCACCGCCGCCTGATCCCGGCCGTCGAACATTTCCAGGCAGCGGTCATATTGTTCCAGATGATCGCTTTCCACGCTGTCGACGAGCACCAGCACCGTGGCGCCGGCGGGGTTTTCATCGCCCGTGGTGAGCAGGATCGGCTGGTGGTCGGCGAATTTGGCTTTCACCGGACCGTGGGGCAGAAAACTTTTCCTGTCATAGGTCCAGAGGAGTTCATCCAGCTCCCGCATCCGATCTTCCGCGCCGACCTTGATGACGGCCCGCAACCCCGCGCCGCAAACCTTGTCCAGCAATTGCGGCAAGGCGCGGCTCAGCGGATGATGCAACAGGTGATAAAAGCTGACATCTGTCATATTAATTTTGCCTCAATCGCCGGCGCTTGCGCTTAGGCTTTCCTCGCATTAGCTCGGGCGGGCGGTCGCCCTTGCCTCAGCCCCTTCAGGGCTTTGGATCAATCTTCGTAATTATTGCGAATCAACTGATCGAGGAGTCGCACGCCATAGCCTGTCGCGCCCTCATCCGCCACATCGGATTCCTTTGTTTTCCAGGCGGTGCCGGCAATATCGATATGCACCCACGGCACATCATTGACGAATCGCTGAAGGAACTGCGCCGCCGTAATGCTGCCGGCGTATTTGCCGCCCATATTCTTCATATCGGCGATTTTGGAATCGATCAGCTTGTCGAACGCCTTGTTCAGCGGCATCCGCCAGACCGGTTCATCCACCTGTTTGCCCGCCTCGATCAGATTTTCACACAAATCATCATTGTTGGAAAAAATACCGGCATATTCCTGGCCCAGCGCCACCATCATCGCCCCGGTCAGGGTCGCCAGATCAATGATGAACTTCGGCTTGAAGCGGTCCTGGGTATACCAGAGCGCATCGGCCAGCACCAGCCGCCCTTCCGCATCGGTATTGATGACTTCGATGGTCTGGCCTGACATGCTGTTGACCACATCCCCCGGGCGTTGCGCCGTGCTCGACGGCATATTTTCCACCAGGCCGACAACGCCGATGGCGTTGACCTTGGCGTTGCGTCCCGCCAGCACCTTCATCAGACCGACGACCGCGGCCGAACCACCCATGTCGAATTTCATGTCCTCCATGCCGGCGCCGGGTTTGAGGGAAATGCCGCCGGTGTCAAAGGTAACCCCCTTGCCGACAAAGGCGATCGGCGGCTCCGCGTCGTCTTCCGATCCGTTCCAGTGCATGACCACCATATGGGATTCGCTGGCGCTGCCCTGCCCGACGCCGAGCAGGGCGCCCATGCCGAGTTCTTCCATATCGTCCTCGTCGAGAATTTCCACATCAACGCCGAGGTCCGACAATTCCTTTATTTTTTCAACATAGCTTTCCGGGTAAATCACATTGCCCGGCTCCGTCACCAGGTTGCGGGCGAACGTGACCCCGTCCGCCACCCGGTCCAGATCCTCAAACAGCGCCGCCGCCGCGACGGCTGACGGGGACATAATGTCAATCTCGACCACGGAGGGCTTCTTGCTGTCTTCTTCCTTGGTGAAATATTTATCGAACCGGTAGCGGCGCAGGCGCAGGCCAAGCCCAAGATGAGCGGCGAATTCGGCCCCGGTGATATTTTCGCTTTTCGGACCATCCGCCGATACGGAAATCTCTTCTTCACCGGATGAAATCAGCCGGGCCATGATTTTGCCGCCGATTTTTTCCGCCTTCAGGCTATCAACTTCGGCTTCATCGCCCAGCCCGACCACAAGCAGTCGATTGATGTCCAGGTTGGCCGGCGCGACAAGCTCGACAATCTGGCCGAATTTTCCCTCGAAATGGCCGATTTCCGTCGCCCGCGCAATAAGCCCGTCTGTTTCTTCATTCAGTTTCTTTGCGCTGGCGGACAGCCTTCGGTCTGTATAAACAAACACGACATGAGCATCAGTCCCGGGGAGTTTGTTTTTGCTGTATTTGATATTCATTATTGCCTCAATTATGACGAAGTGACTTTTTACATTAAATTCATAATGACTGATACTGAGGCAAATGTCATCGTGCAAGTATAAAAACGCTGATGATTTTCGGACAATCCGGAAATAAATATAGGCAAGAAAAAGAAAAGTCTGTAAATAACGCTATATGATAAGAAAAATAATACTCGCGGGCCTGTTATCAGGAACATTTTTGTCAACCTCGTCACTGGACAGCCTGTCCGGCGAAAGCGGCCTGTCCGCCGCCGAAACGCTCAGCCTGTCAAAGCATATCAACTTTTCAGCGGAAAAGGTTGTCTATGACAGTGACCGGGATCTGATCATCGCCAGCGGAAATGTGACGCTTTTTCAGGATAAAAACGTCCTGACCGCCGACAAGGTGACCTTTGATCGCGCCGCCCAGGAAGTCAAAGCCACCGGCAACATCACCATTCGCGATGACAAGGGCAACATCCTCTATATGGATGAAACCATTCTGAAGGACGGCTTCAAGGACGGCTTTATCCGCAATGTGCGGATATTATTTTCCGATGACGCCCATCTTGCGGCCCGGGAAGGCCGGCGGATCGGTGAAATCACCACTCTGAACAAGGCGGCCTACACCCCGTGCAAGGTCTGCAATGAAGAGGGACAACGGAAACCACTCTGGCAGATCCGCGCCGATAAAATCACCCATGACCAGAATGACCAGGTCATAAAATATAAAAATGTCGTGCTGGAGATCGCCGGGGTGCCGGTTTTCTATTCGCCCTATTTTTCCCATCCGGACCCGACGGTTCATTCAAAATCCGGCTTTCTGATTCCGGAATTCGCCACCTCTTCCGAGTTGGGGGTCAATGTCACCGTCCCCTATTATTTCGCCCTCGCCCCCCACCGGGACATTACCGTCGAACCGCTGATCACCTCCAAGGAAGGGCTGGTGATGGCCGGCACCTATCGACAGCATACGGGCAACGGGCAGTTTTTCATCAAGGGATCCGCGACCAACGCCCGTGACCGGGATCCGGGAGAAATAGGCACCGACAGCCGTGAAGTTCGGGGACATATTTTCTCCGGCGGTAAATTCGACCTCGACAACCTTAAACTTGCCGGCGATCAATGGCAGTGGGATTACGCCCTGCGCTGGGTCAGTGATGACACTTACCTGCGGCGTTATTATCAGGATCGTTCCGATGTCCTGGAAAGTCATGCCCGGATTGAAAATTTTACCGGGCGAAATTACTTTACCGCCGGCCTGTACGGTTTTCAGGGCCTCGATGAAGAAGACAACAGCGCGACGACCGGCCACGCCCTGCCGGCCTTTGACCTCAATATCGCCTCGACGCCCGGCAAATGGGGCAACCAGTTCACCGTCGACGCCAGCGGCGCGGCGATCGTCCGCACCGAAGGCATCAACTCCCAGCGCCTGAGCCTGAAGGGCGCCTGGAAACTCCCCCTGAAAACCAGGCTGGGCGATTTTTACACTTTCACCGCCAGCCTGCGCGGCGATGTTTATCACAACAGCTCTTCCGATCTGCAGGATCAGCCGATTTATGGCGGCAGCGACGGCACATTTGGCCGCCTACTGCCGAAATTCGCCGTGGACTGGAAGTTGCCCTTCATCAAAAACGGTGAGACAAGCCAGCAGGTCATTGAACCGCTGGTTTCGATCATTGTCGCGCCCTATGACAAAAATTCGACCGACATCACCAATGAAGACAGCCGGAATTTCGAATTTGATGAAAATAACCTGTTCAGCCATAACCGCTATAACGGCTATGACAGATGGGAGGCCGGCACCCGGGTAAATTACGGCCTGCGTTACTCCCTCTATGCCGGCCAGACCCGGCTGATCGCCATGCTCGGCCAGAGCTTCCGCCTTCAATCATCGGAAACCTTTCCGGTCGGGTCCGGCTATGAGGGGAAATCATCGGACTTTGTCGGCCGGCTCGATCTGACTTTTGGCGATTATATCGATTATGTCCACCGTTTCCGGCTCGACAAGAACAGCTTGAGCCTGCGGCGCAACGAGATGATCCTCTCTGGCGGCAGCAAGAATATCAGGGCCTCGATCCGCTATCTCGACCTCGACCGGGAGGCAACAGACCTGAGCAATACCGAACTCGAAAACCGCAAGGAAATGGGCACGAGCCTGCAATATAAGATTGATCAGCGCTGGACCCTTCACGGCAGCTGGGTCCACGACCTGCTCAAAAAAGACACAATTTCATATGATGCTGGCGTCATTTACAAGGATGAATGCCTCGAATTCGGGTTGCGTTATGAAAAGCGTCTCACCACAGACCGGGACATTACCCCGTCAAGCACCTTCCATTTCAAACTGGTGCTGAAAAACCTGGGATGATTTTGCCTTTTGATTTTTGGGCCGGTTACCATTATAGATGTGTATTGATTTTACAGGATTGGGTACGAATAATATGAATCGCAAATATGTTGCTAAAATTATAAAAACAAGTCTGACCGGTATCATAGGCTGCTTCCTGCTTTCGCCGCTGAGCGGCTTTGCCCAGCAATTTGACGAAGAGCAGGAACTGCGCGATGTCCAGCAAATCGTTGCCGTGGTTAATGACAGCCCAATCTCTCTTTATGACCTGAAACAACGGGTTATGCTGTTCATGATCTCATCGGGCGCCCGCAGCCTGTCGCAGCAGGAACAGCAATATCTGAACCAGCAGGCGCTGCAGAGTCTGATCGATGACAAACTGAAAACCCAGGAAGCGGAAAAATATAAAACCGTTATCAGCAAGGAAGAGCAGGAGCAATCCTTCGCCTCTTACGCCCAGCAGATGAGACTGACGGCGCAACAGCTTGAACAGCAACTGAACCAGGCCGGCATCCGTAAAGAATCCATGCTGAAACAGATTGAGGCTTCGCTCGCCTGGGAACAGGTTGTCGGCGGCCTTCTGATGCCGCAGGTGAGCATCAGCGACGAAGAAATCTATTCCATTCTGGAACGCATCCAAAACAACAAGGGACAGGATGAATATCATCCGCGGGAAATCTTTCTTCTGGTATCGGAAAATGAAAAGCGGGAAGAAAACAGAATTGCCGCCCAGAGAATTGTCGAACAGCTCAACGACAAGGGCTCCTTCCAGCTTATGGCCCGGCAATTTTCACAATCAACTACATCGGCGGTTGGCGGGGACCTCGGCTGGTTGATGAAGTCGGAACTGAACCATGAAATCGCCGCCGCCCTCGAAACCATGGAAAAAGGCCAGATTTCAGACCCTATCGAGACCGAAGACGGCTTTTATATCGTCCAGCTTGTCGATAAAAGGCAGATCCTGACCGCCAACAAAACCGACGCCCGCGTTGAATTGCAGCATTTGTTCTTTGAAGTTTCCGACAAGGCGCAAAGCGATGAACTGGCCGCCCTGGAAAGCAGCGTCACGGAAGCCGCCATGAAAATCGAAAATTGTGATGGACTTGAGGAACAGGGCAAGGCCCTGGGCGCCAAGGAAACCGGCAGCCTCGGCACCCTCGCCATTTCGGATTTGCCCGCGAGCCTGCATCAGCCCCTTCTTGATCTGGAAATCGGACACGCCACCAAGCCGATCAGGGAAGAAAACGGCTACCGGGTTTTCGTGGTTTGCGACCGGAAGGATCCGGAAGTCCGCGCGCCGGACTATGACAGCATAGAAGGGAGTCTCTCCCAGCAGCGGGTCGGCCTGATCGCCCGTCGCCACCTGAGGGACCTTAGACGCGATGCCATCATCGATTACAAATAACCCCTTACCGCTGGCGCTTTCCATCGGCGAACCCGCAGGCATCGGCCCGGAAATTATTCTGAAATCCTGGACCGAACGACAGGCCCACGACCTGCCGCCCTTCTTTGTCGTCGGCAGTGTGGCTGTTCTGCGGAAAACCGCGCAACAGCTGCGCATGGACACCCCCTTGTCGCCGCTCGCCGCGCCGGCGGACGCCGCCGCCGTCTTTCAACGGGCGCTGCCGGTGCTTGATCTGGGCCTTGCGGATGAATTTGAATTTGCCGCCCCGTCCCGGAAAACCGCCGCCCTCGTGCTCGGCGCGATCGAAAAATCCGTTGAATTGATCTTCAGCGGCGAAGCCGCCGGCCTCGTCACCGCGCCAATTCACAAATCGGCCCTTTATCAGGCGGGCTTTAGCCGCCCCGGCCATACGGAATTTCTGGCCGACCTTTGCCGAAAAGCGACCGCCAAACCTGAAATGCCCGTGATGATGCTGACGTCCGAAGATTTGCGCGTCGTGCCCCTGACCATCCATATCGCGCTGGCGAAGGTCGCCACATCAATCACGCCGGAACTGATCTGCCAGACCTGCCACAAAATACAGGCGTCATTGCAGCGGGATTTCGCCATTCCGGCGCCCAGGATCGCCGTTGCCGGACTGAACCCCCATGCGGGCGAAGACAGCGCCATGGGGACGGAAGAAGCGCAAATTATCCGCCCGGCCCTCGACGCCTTGCGGGCCGACGGGATGGACATCAGCGGCCCCCTGCCCGCCGACACCCTGTTTCACGCCGCCGCCCGCCGCCACTATGACGCGGCGCTGTGCATGTATCATGATCAGGCGCTGATCCCCCTCAAGACGCTGGATTTTGACGGCGGCGTCAATGTCACCATCGGCCTGCCGATCGTCCGCACTTCGCCCGATCATGGCACGGCGTTGAATATCGCCGGCGAAAATTGCGCCCGGCCCGACAGCATGATCAACGCCCTCAAACAGGCGCAGCAGATATATCAGAACCGGCAAAACTGGGCCCGGACGCATGTATGAAGACGGCCTGCCCCCCCTGCGGGAGGTTATCGCCCGTTTCGGCCTCAACGCCAAAAAGTCCCTCGGGCAGAATTTCCTCACCGATCTCAACCTGACCGGCAAGATCGCCCGCTCGGCTGACGGCCTCGGCGGCACAGATTTGAAAGACAGCATCGTCTATGAAGTCGGCCCCGGGCCCGGCGCCCTGACCCGCGCCCTGCTGACCGGCGGCGCCCACCGGGTGGTGGCGGTCGAAATGGACCCGCGCTGCATTGAGGCCCAGAAGGAAATTCAGGCCGCCTATCCCGGCCGGCTCGATATTGTCGAGGGTGACGCCCTGGAAATGGACGAGCGCAAATTGATCGGCGACACCGAAGGACGGCCGGTCAAGATCGTCGCCAACCTGCCCTATAATGTGGGCACGGCTTTGCTGATCAAATGGCTGACGGCCCCAGCGTGGCCGCCGTGGTACAGTTCCCTGACCCTGATGTTCCAAAAGGAAGTCGGCGAACGCATTGTCGGCCAGCCGCGAACCAAAGCCTATGGCCGCCTGTCGGTTCTCAGCCAGTATCGCGCCCGGGCGAAGATCATGTTTGACGTTCCGGCCCGGGCCTTTATCCCGCCGCCCAAGGTGACCTCCTGCATTGTCGGCATCACGCCTGTAGCCGAGCGCCCCGGCACCCCCCGGCAGGACATTCTTGAAAAAATCGTCTATGCCGCCTTTAATCAGCGGCGCAAGATGCTGCGCAGCAGCCTGAAAACCCTGGGACGGGACCCGCTGCCCTGTCTTTTGGCCGCCGGAATCAGGGAAACCTGCCGCGCCGAGGAATTGTCGGTTGAGGATTTCTGCCGGCTGGCGCTGGCCTATCAGGACGCGCCGCCTCCTATTCCTCGCCCGTGATTTCATGCACGAAGGAGACGAGGCCGGTCTGGCGCACGCGCTTTAGCCGTTCCGCCTGAAGGATGGAAAACAACTGCTGCTCCGCCTTCTCCAGATCATCATTGATAATGATATAATCATATTCCGCCCAGTGGCTGATTTCCTGATTGGCCTTTGACATGCGTTTGGCGACAACCTCCGCGCTGTCCTGGGCCCGGGTTTTCAGACGGCGTTCCAGCTCCGCCTTGCTCGGCGGCAGGATAAAGACCCGCACCAGATCTTCCGCCACTTTCTGCGCCAGTTGCTGGGTGCCCTGCCAGTCAATGTCAAACAGGACGTCCCGGCCTTCCTCCATCGCCTTGACCACCGGCGCCGCCGGCGTGCCGTAACTGTGGTCAAACACCCGGGCATGCTCCAGAAAACCGTCCCGCGCCACCAGATCGTCAAATTCATCCGCCGAGGCGAAAATATAATCGACCCCGTTCCTCTCCCCCGGGCGCGGCGTCCGCGTGGTCATGGACACGGACAGGGTGATATTGCGGTCTTTTTCCAGCAGCAGCCGCGACAGGGTCGATTTTCCCGCCCCGGACGGGGAGGAAAGCACCAGCAGCAAACCGCGTCGTTTAATTTCCTTCGTCATCATAGCCTCTATTCGATATTCTGCACCTGTTCGCGGAACTGATCAATTGTCGTTTTCAGGGACAGGCCGACATCTGTCAAGCGAATATCCGACGCCTTGCTGCACAGGGTATTGGCCTCGCGATTGAATTCCTGGGTCAGGAAATCCAGCTTGCGGCCAATCTGTCCGTTGGCCCTGACATATTTCCGGCCGGCGTCGATATGGGCGGTGAGCCGGTCCAGTTCCTCGCGGACATCCGCCTTGGTCGCCAGCAGCACCACCTCCTGGGCGATCCGCTCCGGATCAATGCCGCTTTTGTCTTCCAACAGCGCCGACACCTTCTCCATATAGCGCTGTTTGATCAGTTCCGGCATTTCCCCGGCCAATGCCTGGGCCAAGGCGACCAGCTTTTCAATTTCATCCAGATGAGCGATCAATACGGCCTGCATGGCCGCGCCTTCGACATCGCGGGCCGACTGGAAATCCGCCAGAACCGTCTCGAAGGATTCGGTCATCGCCCGGTCGCGGGCCTTGAGCGTTTCCGCGTCCTCTTCAATTTCGACATATTGCACCACATCACGCACGCTCAGGATAGCGTCGAGGCTGGGTTGCGGCAGATGGTTTTTCATCGAGGTCTCCACGGCGACTTCCACCAGATGATCGAGCATCTCCTGATTGACCTTGAAGGCGGTCGTGTCGGCATCGCGGCTGACCTGCAGCGAAATATTGACCGAGCCGCGGGCGAGCGCCGCCTTGACCGCCTTGCGCGCCATCTGCTCCAGCCCGTCATAGCCCTGCGGCATGCGGCAGCGGATATCAAGATTGCGTCCGTTGACGCTCTTGATTTCCCAGGTCCAGTGATATTTTCCCCACTGCCCGGATGTTCGGGCGAATCCTGTCATACTTGATAAGGTCATGTCTCGGCTTTTCTTCATCTGTTGTTCTGACTATAGTCAGTTATAATCCGGATAAGCTATAGCAGGAATAAGTCCTTATGAAAAATCCAAAATCCATTCTTATCACCGGCGGCAGCAGCGGCCTGGGCGAAGCCCTCGCCCTGAGCTACGCCGACAAGGGGGTAATATTGTTCCTCTCGGGCCGCAATGAAGAACGCCTGCGCGCCGTTCAGAACAACTGCGCGGCCCGCGGCGCCCGGGTTCAGGTTGCTCGGATTGATAGCGCCGATGAACAGAAAATGTCCGACTGGATCACGGCCTGCGACAAGGTCGCGCCCCTTGACCTGGTGGTCGCCAATGCCGGCATTGGAACCGGATTCACAACGGATATGGACCTGAGGGAACACACGAAAAAAATCTTCGATGTCAATGTAAATGGCGTTTTCAACTGCATTCATCCGGCGATCCGCCTGATGCAGCCCCGGGGCCGCGGCCAGATCGCCATTATCTCCTCCCTCGCCGGCTATCACGGCCTGCCGACGGCGCCGGCCTACTCCACCAGCAAGGTCTGCGTCAAGGGCTATGGCGAGGCCCTGCGCGGCCTTTATGCTCAGCACGGCCTTGAGATCAACGTCGTCTGCCCCGGCTTTGTCAAAAGCCGCCTGACCGCCCGCAACACATTCCCCATGCCTTTTCTGATGGAAACCGACAAGGCGGCAAAAGCCCTGCGCCGCGGGTTAGAGAAAAACCAGGCGCGCATCACCTTCCCCTGGCAGCTCGGCCTGATCTACGGCGCCATGGTGCGCTTTCTGCCGGAAAGGCTGTTTGACAAAATATTCAGGGTGATGCCAAATAAGAAATAAATTTACCGCGTTCCGTTCTGCTTTTCGATCTTGCGCCATTTTTTGACATTCCGCAGATGTTCGCGCAGGCTGCTGGCGAAAACATGGCCGCCCGAACCGTCGGCGACAAAATAAAGATCATCGGTTTGCAAGGGATGGAGCACGGCCTCAATCGACGCCCGGCCCGGATGGGCGATAGCCGTCGGCGGCATACCCTTGATTCTATAGGTATTATAGGGATTGTCGGCCTTCAGATCGGCGCGGGAAATCGCCCGGCCGAGGAATCCTTTGCGGTCGATGCCGTAAATCACCGTCGGGTCGGTCTGAAGCCGCATGTTTTTCCGCAGCCGATTGATAAACACCCCGGCGATATGGGCGCGCTCGGCCTCAACTGCCGTTTCCTTTTCAACGATCGACGCCAGAATCAGCGCCTCCTCAACCGACAGAAACGGCAGATCCGCCGCCCGGCCTTTCCAGATTTCATCCAGCAGATCAAGCTGTCGCACCTGCATCCGGCGGATCAGGTCGTGACGGCTGGTGTTCCGGCTATAAAGATAGGTGTCCGGCAGGATCGAGCCTTCCCGCGGCAGGTCGGTGATCGGCTCGGTCAGATTTTCAATGCCGTTCAGATATTCGGCGATTTGCCAGCTTGTCCAGCCTTCGACAATGGTCAGGCGATGTTGAATAACCTTGCCGCTCGCCAGGATCGTCATGATGTCGCGCATGCTGGCCTTGGCCGGAATGGCGAATTCCCCGGCCTGAAGTTTGCGCTCATATCCCGCCAGCATCACGCCGAGCCGGAATATATCCCGGCTGGCGACCAGTCCCTGCTCTTCCAGTTCCCAGGCGGTCCGCAGCAGGCCCTGCCCCCTGGGCAGGACATAGGCTGTATCCTGATCAAACGGCCCCGCCGCATGAAAACTGCGATAGCCCAGATAGAAAAACAGCGCCGCAAAAGCGACGCTGCCGATAATGAGCAGAATGATATATTTGCGAATCCCCGTCATCGGACGGCTTACACCGCCTTGATGATGATCGACGCGTTGGTGCCGCCGAAACCGAAACTGTTGGACAGCACCGCCCGAATGCCGGATTTCTGCTGGGCCTCATGCGGGACCAGATTGATGCCGCTGATGCCGTCGGACGGATTATCCAGATTGAGGGTCGGCGGCAGTTCACCGCGGTTCATGGCCAGAATGCTGAAAATCGCCTCCACGGCGCCGGCGGCGCCCAGCAGATGGCCGATCGCCGATTTGGTTGACGACATGGCGATCTGACCGGCGGCATCGCCGAACAGGCGCTTGACGGCATTAAATTCGATCTCGTCCCCCAGCGGCGTCGAGGTGCCGTGGGCGTTGATATAACCGACATCCGCCGGGCTGAGGCCGGACCGTTTGAAAGCCGCCGCCATCGCCCGGTATCCGCCACTGCCATCCGGCGCCGGCGCCGTCACATGATGGGCATCGCCGGATAAACCGTAGCCAACCACTTCGCCGTAAATCTTCGCGCCACGTTTTTTGGCATGCTCATATTCTTCAAGGATCAGCATACCCGCGCCCTCGCCGATGACAAAGCCGTCCCGGTCCCGGTCATAAGGACGGGAAGCTTTTTCCGGCGTATCGTTGAAATGGGTGCTCAACGCCTTGGCCTGGGCGAAACCGGCAACACCGATCCGGCAGATCGCCGCTTCCGCCCCGCCGGCGACCATGACATCGGCATCATCAAGCGCGATCAGCCGCGCCGCGTCGCCAATGGCGTGGGTCCCGGTGGCGCAGGCGGTCACAACCGCATGGTTCGGCCCTTTCAGGCCATGACGGATCGATACATTGCCGGAAATCAGATTGATCAGACAACGGGGAATGAAATGCGGGCTGACCCGACGTACGCCGCGCTCATGCATATTGATGGACTCATCCTGTATCCCGGGCAGGCCGCCGATGCCGGCCCCGGTCAGAATGCCGGTGCGCCACTGGTCTTCATCTGTTTCCGGTTTCCATCCGGCATCCTCAAGCGCCATTTCAGCCGCGGCGACGCCATAGAGAATAAAATCATCAATGCGGCGGCGATCCTTGGCGCTCATCCAGTCATCGGGATTGAATGTTCCCTCACTGCCATCGCCCAAAGGTACTTCGCAGGCCACCTTCGCCGAAAGCCCTTCGGGGTCAAACCGTGTGATGGGTCCTGCGCCGGACTGTCCGGCAATAAGCCGTTTCCAGGTCTCTTCAACCCCTGATGCAAGAGGGGTAATAAGCCCCAAACCAGTAACAACCACTCGTCTCATTGATTTACCTTTTTCTTTGCAATGATCAAATTCTTCACGGGCGCAGTATACGCCTAAAATAACAAGACCGCGAGGCCTGTATCTTTAAAGATTAAAGACAAGGTGCTTCGCGGCCATCATTATTTTGCCAGGATGCTATTCTCAGGCAACATAAATTCGCCTGGTTAGGCGTTCGCGCTGAGAAAGTCGATAGCATCCTTAACCGTAAGGATTTTTTCTGCGGCATCGTCCGGGATTTCGCAACCAAATTCCTCTTCAAAAGCCATTACGAGCTCAACGGTGTCCAGACTGTCCGCGCCCAGATCATCGATGAAGCTTGAACCATCGGCAACCTTGTCTTCTTCAACGCCCAAATGCTCGACAACAATCTTTTTTACGCGCTCGGCTACGTCACTCATATTTTCTATCCCTATTCTAGCGGACCTTCCGAGGCCCGGGTTTCGATATTCACAGAACCAGTATTTAATACCCTATTTTGCAATTTCAAGAAAGAATAAATAATACTGCAATCATTTTGCAAAACTACCGGCCGTCCGATGAAGCATAAAATTAACCAGGCCGGTCATTCTCCGGGGGCTTCCTACCATATAAATTCCGATTTTGCCAAGAATAAATCCAAGAATAAATCCAAGAATAAATATCGATATTCACCTCCGGCCGGCTAAATCATTGCCATGCCGCCATTAATATGAAGCGTCTGACCGGTGACATAGGCCGCCTCGTCACTGGCCAGATACACAACGCCTGCCGCGATTTCGGCGCCGACACCCAGCCTTGCCGCCGGAACATTGGCCAGCAAACTGTTTTTCTGATCATCGCTCAGCACATCGGTCATCGGGCTTTCAATAAAGCCCGGCGCGATGCAGTTGACGGTGATATTGCGTGACGCCAGTTCCTGGGCCAGGCTTTTCGACATGCCGATCATCCCCGCCTTGGAAGCGGCATAATTGGCCTGTCCCGAATTTCCGGTCACGCCGACGATGGAGGTAATATTGATGATCCGGCCGCCCCGGCGCTTCATCATGCCGCGCATCAGGCCCTGGGACAGTTTGAACGCCGCCTTCAGGTTGACCTGCATCACATCGTCCCAGTCCTCGTCCTTGAGCCGCATGGCGATATTGTCGCGGGTGATCCCGGCGTTATTGACCAGAATATCGACCTGTCCCATGGCTTCTTCCGCAGCCTTGGACAAGGCGGCGACCGATGCCGGATCGGACAGGTTCGCCGGCACGACATGGGCCCGCTCCCCGAGTTCCGCCGCCAATTGCTCCAGGGGCTCGATCCGGGTGCCGGACAGGGCCACCCTGGCCCCCTGCGCATATAACGCCCGGGCGATCGCCGCCCCAAGTCCGCCGGAAGCGCCGGTGACCAGCGCGCATTTACCGTTCAAATCAAACATTTCTTTCTCCGTCCGCGTCTCTATTGATCTCAGGAATAATTTCAAGATTTCAGGGAAGCCGCAAAGGCCTCTATATCTGCCGGCGTCTGCAGGGACAGGCCCGTCATATCGCGGCAGATCCGCCGCACCATGCCGGTCAGAACCTTGCCCGCCCCGGCCTCAATCACCGTATCCACGCCAAGTTCATGCATTTTCAGGATTGATTCACGCCAGCGCACCCGTCCCGTCACCTGCTCGACGAGGAATTTCCGGATATTTTCCGGGTCCCGCTCCGGCGCCGCCGTCACGTTTGTCACCACCGGCACGACAGGGGTCTGAATATGGGTTTCCGCCAGCGCCGCCGCCATTTCTTCCGCCGCGGGCTGCATCAGGGCGCAATGGAACGGCGCGCTGACCGGCAGCAAAACGCCCCTCTTCGCGCCTTTTTCCCTGGCGAGGACAATCGCCCGCTCCACCGCCGCCTTGTGACCGCTGATGACCACCTGTCCGTCGGCATTGTCGTTGGCCGCAGCGCAGATTTCGCCCTCGGCCGCGGCCTGCGCCACTTCGTCAGCGACATCAAAATCAAGGCCCAGCAACGCCGCCATCGCTCCCACGCCCACCGGCACCGCCCGCTGCATGGCCTCGCCGCGCAGTTTCAGCAAGCGGGCGGTATCGGCCAGCTCAAGCGCGCCGGACGCCGCCAGCGCCGAATATTCGCCGAGCGAGTGACCGGCGACATAAGACGCCACATCACCAAGCCTGACGTCAAAATCCTTTTCCAGCACCCGCATCACCGCCAGGCTGACCGCCATCAGGGCCGGCTGGGCATTCTGGGTCAGCGTCAGTTCTTCCTGCGGCCCTTCAAACATGAGGCGGGACAGTTTCTGGCCCAGGGCGTCATCGATTTCTTCAAATACCTGCGCCGCCACCGGCATATTGAAGCCAAGTTCTTTACCCATGCCTACGGTCTGGCTTCCCTGACCGGGAAATACAAATGCTCGAGTCATTATCCGGAAGTTCCTTACTTAACGTTTATATATGGTGCAATGTCATACCAACTGGCAGCATTCTGTCAAGAAAAGTCAACATTTCATCGGAATTAACAAGCCATTTGGATGGCCTTCCCCCATCAGGGCGAAAAAAAGCCGGAAAAGCGCCATATAGCCCTTGTTTTTGCCGGTCTTTACTGTATATTGCGCCGCTTCAGGGTATTCTTAATTCAAAGAATGCCTCGGCTTGCCCTGTCGGTTAATTGCATAATGTGACGATTTGATATTCGTAGTCACCCCGCCGGCAAACCGTGAAATGAACTTAATATACAAGGAGTAGCCTGTAAATGGCTTTATATGAACATATTTTCATCGCTCGCCAGGATATCCAGCCTCAACAGGTTGAAGCGATTAGCAAAGATTTGACACAAATCATCGTGGATCATGGCGGCAAAGTTACCAAGACTGAACAATGGGGTCTGCGCACCCTGGCGTATCGGATCAAGAAATACAAAAAAGGCCACTATGTCCTGTTTAATATTGATGGTCCTGCCGACGCAATCGCGGAACTGGAACGGAACGAACGTCTTCACGAAGATATTGTCCGCTTCATGACGATCCGGGTTGACGAACTGGAGGACGGCGATTCCGTTATGCTGCGTTCCAAAGATCGCGAAGGACGCCCGTCGCGTTTTGAGAACAGAGAAGACCGCCCTTCCCGCTTTCAGGGAAGTTCCTCAAAGTCCGACAAATCAGCTTCAGAAAAATCTGAAGCCGCTGTGACAGAATAAGGAGATCATCACATGACTGAACAACGTTCCGGCGGCCCAACGCGCCGACCCTTTTTCAGACGTCGCAAAAGCTGTCCTTTTTCTGGCGCCAACGCCCAGACAATCGACTATAAGGATGTGCGTCTGCTGAGCAAATTCATTTCCGAGCGAGGTAAAATCGTCCCCAGCCGCATTACCGCCGTTTCCACCAAGAAACAGCGTGAACTGGCCAAAGCGATCAAACGCGCCCGTAACCTGGCCCTGCTGCCATACATCGTTCAATAAGGAGAGTGAATCATGGAAATCATACTTCTCGAACGCGTTCGCAAACTGGGTCAGATTGGCGACATTGTAAATGTCAAAGACGGCTATGCCCGTAATTTCCTGTTGCCGCAGAAAAAAGCCCTGCGCTCGACCAAGACAAACCGCGCCTATTTCGACTCTCAGCGCGCTGAAATCGAAGCCCGGAACCTGGAAGCGAAAAAAGAAGCCGAATCCGTGTCCGTCAAGCTTGACGGCGTATCGGCCATTCTGATCCGTCAGGCCGGTGAATCAGGCAACCTTTATGGTTCCGTATCCGCCCGTGACATCGCCGACGCCCTCGGCGAGCAGGATCTGAAAGTTGACCGGACGCAGGTTGTCCTTGATCACGCAATCAAGAATCTCGGCATCTACAAAATCGAAATCAAGCTTCACGCCGAAGTTTCCGCCAGCATTGAAATCAATGTTGCGCGCTCTGTTGAAGAGGCGGAAATGCAGGTCAAGGGTCTTGAAGCCAAAACGGCCGAGGACGAGCTTGAAGTGTCTGTCGAGGATTACTTCGAAAATGTCGAGGATACTGAAGCCGTTCTCGAAGCCGAAGCCGAAGACGCCGCAATTGAAGAAGCCCCGGCTGAAGAGGCTGCTGCTGAAGAATCCGCCGAGAAAGCAAAAAGCGAATAATCTTCGCCCCAGCATAAACCCTACATAAATTATGATAAAAGGCTGCCCTCACCGGTGGCCTTTTTTTGACATTTTTCTCTTGCGTCAATTCAGTCAATTTTTTGTCCCCCTTTTTGCCGTATTCCATTATTATAACCAGATTCGTAAAGGGATAAAAAAACAGGCTTATGACAGACTTTCCAGATATACCGTCAGATATACCGATCGCCGACCCCGCGCAGGAAGACAATATTGTCCCCTATAATGCGGAAAATTACCGGCAAATTCCCCATAGCCTGGAAGCCGAGCAGGCCCTACTCGGGGCGATTCTGACCAATAATGACGCCATATCGCGCATTCAGGATTTCCTGACCGCCGAGCATTTCGTCAACCCGGCCCACCAGAAAATCTATCAAGCGGCCCTGAAGCTGATTGAAAAGGGCCTGATCGCCTCGCCGGTCACCCTGAAACCCTATTTTGAAAATGAGGACAGCCTGTCGGAAATTGGCGGCGCCGAATATCTCGCCCGCCTGGCCGTTTCGGCGGTCAATGTCATAAATACCGTTGAATATGGCCAGATCATTTATCAAATGGCCATCAAGCGGGAACTGATCAATGTTGGCACCGAAATCGTCAATAGCGCCTATGACCATGATGTGGACAATACGGCGCTTGACCAGATCGAAGAAGCCGAAAGGAAACTTTACGGTCTGGCGGAACAGGGCAATTCGGAAGGCGGCTTCAAAAGCTTCGCCCGGTCGGCGACGGACGCGGTCAACCTCATCGAAATGGCCTTCAAGCGCGGCGGCAAACTCGCCGGCAAAACGACCGGCTTTGACTCGATCAACAAACATATCGGCGGTCTGCATAAGTCGGACCTGATGATCCTGGCTGGCCGGCCGGCCATGGGTAAAACGGCGCTGGCGACCAATATCGCCTTCAACGCCGCCAAAGCCTATCATGATGACCGCCTTCTCGGGATTTCCCACGAGGAAAACAAAGGGGCGGTTGTCGCCTTTTTCTCCCTCGAAATGTCCGCCGATCAACTGGCGTCGCGCATCCTGTCTGAGCAGTCCCAGCTATCGTCCCAGGATCTGCGTCAGGGAAAACTGAATCAGGAGCAGTTCAACAAACTGGCGCGCACGGCGCAGGACCTGGAAGACCTGCCGCTGTTTATTGATGACACCGCGTCATTGAGCATCGGCGCCCTCAGGACCCGGGCCCGGCGCCTGAAACGGCAGGAGGGTCTGGGGCTTGTCATTGTTGACTATCTGCAATTGCTGTCCGGTTCCGGCCGCGGCGGCAAGGGGCCGGAAAACCGGGTTCAGGAAATTTCCGAAATCACCCGCGGCCTGAAAGGTCTGGCCAAGGAACTGGAAATCCCCGTGTTCGCCCTGTCCCAGCTCAGCCGGACCATCGAATCCCGCGACAACAAGCGCCCGCTGCTTTCAGACCTGCGTGAATCCGGCTCCATCGAGCAGGATGCGGATATGGTGACCTTCGTCTATCGCCCGGAATATTACCACAATCAGAAAGAACCCGACGCCGACACGCCGGAGCATCTGATCTGGCAGGAAGAAGGCGAAAAGCTGTTCGGCAAGGCGGAATTCATCATCGGCAAGCAGCGCCACGGCCCGACAGGGATTATCATGCTGCAGTTCGAGGCCAATACCACCCGCTTTTCCGACCTGCCGGTCAGTGACGATTATCTGCCGGAGCAGAACAACTGATGACAAAAAGGGATATTCCGGAAGATGCCCAGGCGACCCTGATCATCGAACTGGGGCGCATCATCGACAATTACAGATCCTGCATCGCGCTCGCCGGCGGCGCGGCATGCGCCGCCATGGTCAAGGCCGACGCCTATGGCATGGGGATTGAACAGGTGGCGCCGGCGCTCTACCGCCGGGCGGGCTGCCGGATATTTTTTGTCGCCAACCTGGCCGAGGCGATAAAGTTGCACCATTTCGTTCCCGACGCCGTGATCTATGTCCTCAACGGCATTTTCCCCGGCCATGTCGAATATTTCACCCGTCACGCCATCCGGCCGGTCCTGAATGACCTGGAGCAGATTCGCCTGTGGGCCGCAGTTGATCCTGCGAACCGCCCGCCCTGCGCCATTCATTTCGATACCGGCATCAACCGCCTGGGGCTGACGCCGACGGAAACGGAAGATTTTATCGCCGACAGGGCCTTGCGGGACAGACTGGACATCTGCCTGATCATGAGCCATCTCGCCTGCTCGGACGAGCCGGAAAACCCGATGAACACCCGCCAACTGACGGACTTCACGGCGATAACCGGCGCCTTTCCCGGCGTCAAGGCCAGCCTGGCCAATTCCGGCGGCATCCTGCTGGGGCCCGAATATCATTTTGATCTGGCGCGGCCCGGGCTTTTGCTGTTTGGCGGCAATCCGGCCAAAGGCGCCCTGCCCGAGAACATCAGGCCCGCCTTCTGCATTTCCGGCAAGATTCTGCAGGTTCGCGACATTGAGCCCGGCAGGACGGTCGGTTACGGCGCGACATGGACGGCCAAGCAGCCCTCCCGCATCGCCATCCTCAATATCGGCTATGCCGACGGCTACCTTCAGATGTTCAATAATTGCGGCGTCGCCCATGTCGGCGACAAAACGGTTCCGGTTGTCGGCCGGGTGTCGATGGATATGATCGCCATTGACGTTAGCGGTCTCAGGTCCGACCAAATCGCCCCGGGACATGATGTGGAGCTGCTGGGCGAACATATAACGCTTGAAATGGCGTCGGAAGTCTCTACCCTGAGTCAATATGAAATCCTGACCGGGGTGAAAGAAAGATACCAACGAACATATAAAAATTAGGTTTGATTAATGAATTTTCTAGCCGTCATCGGGCGGGTTGCATTCAGGTTTTTACAGGCCGCGGGACGCCTGGGCATTTTTGCTCTCACCGCCGTCTCGCACAGCTTTAGCCCGCCATTCTATTTCAGGTCGCTTGTCCGGCAAATGATGACCATCGGTTATTATTCCCTGCCGGTGGTCGGTTTGACCGCCCTCTTCACCGGCGCGGCCCTCGCGCTCAATATCTATGAAGGCGGGTCACGCTTTAACGCCGAAGCCGCCCTGCCCAGCATCGTCGTCATCGGCATTGTCCGCGAACTGGGCCCGGTGCTCTGCGGCCTGATCGTCGCCGGCCGGGTCAGCGCCTCGATGGCCGCCGAACTTGGCACCATGCGGGTCACCGAACAGATCGACGCCATGGCGACCCTGTCGACCGACCCCTATAAATATCTGATCGCGCCGCGGATTGTCGCGACAACCCTGATGATGCCCTTCCTGCTGGTGGTCGTCGCCGACATTATCGGCGTCATGGGCGGCTTCCTGATCGCCACCGGGAAGCTCAATTTCAATCCCGGCAACTATATGACCCTGACCATGGATTTTCTCGAGGCGATAGATGTCTACGCCAGCCTGACCAAAGCCGCCGTATTCGGCTTTTTCATCTCGCTGATGGGCTGTTATCACGGCTATCACAGCCGGGGCGGCGCCCAGGGCGTCGGCGTTTCGACCACCAATGCGGTGGTCTCGGCCTGCATGCTGATTCTCCTGTCCAATTACATCGTAACGGAGCTGTTTTTCGCAACATGAATGATACATCGAAAATGAACCTCCCGAAAATAAGCCTCCGCGGTCTTCACAAGCAGTTTGGACCAAAAGTCGTGCTGGACAGCATAGACCTTGACGTGATGCCGGGCGAATCCATGGTGATCATCGGCGGATCGGGTTCGGGGAAGTCGGTCACGCTGAAATGCATTCTGGGTTTGCTGCATCCGGAACATGGCAGCATCAAGGTCGATGGCGAGGAAACTGTCGGCCTGACCGGTAAAAACCGCAAACGGCTGCAGCGGAAATTCGGCATGCTGTTTCAGGGCGCCGCCCTGTTTGACAGCCTGCCGGTCTGGGAAAATGTCGCCTTCGGCCTGCTCGCCGAAGGCAAGGTCACCCGGCGGGAAGGCAAGGAAATCGCCATTGAGAACCTGGGCCGGGTCGGGCTAAATCCCGATGTTGCGCGCCTGAGCCCGGCGGAGCTTTCCGGCGGCATGCAAAAACGTGTCGGCCTCGCCCGGGCGATCGCCAACAAGCCCGAGATTATTTTCTTTGATGAACCGACCACCGGGCTTGACCCGATCATGGCCGATGTGATCAATGAGTTGATTGTCGAATGCGTCAAGGATGTCGGCGCCACGACACTGACCATCACCCATGACATGTCCAGCGTCCGCAAGATCGCCGACAAGGTGGCGATGATCTATAAAGGCAACATCATCTGGTCCGGACCGCGCGGCGACATCGACCGGAGCGGCAACGATTATGTTGAACAATTCATCCACGGCAAGGCCGAAGGGCCGATCCAGATGGAAATCCTGAAGGCGTAAGATGGCGAAGGCGCGCAAGATATATATCTGTCAGTCCTGCGGTTCGGCCACGGGAAAATGGGCCGGCCAATGCGAGGGCTGCGGCGAATGGAACAGCATTGTCGAGGAACAGGACCATAGCCATGCCGCGGGCCTGGGCAATGTCAAAGCCGCCCGGGCCAGGGGCCGCGTCATCGACCTTGGCGACCTCGAAAGCGAAGATACGCCGCCGCCGCGGATGATTTCCAAAATCAATGAATTTGACCGGGCCTGCGGCGGGGGACTGGTGCCGGGTTCGGCCATTCTGATCGGCGGCGATCCGGGAATCGGCAAATCCACCATCCTGCTTCAGGCGGTCAGCCGACTTGCCGCCAACAACATCAGTACCGTCTATATTTCCGGCGAGGAATCCATCTCCCAGGTCCGCATGCGCGCCAAACGGCTCGGGCTGCATCGAAATCCGGTCAAGCTGGGGGCCGAAACCAACCTGCGGGATATTCTGACCACCCTCGACAGAATGTCCGGCCTGCAGGTGGTCGTCATTGACTCCATACAGACCATGTATGCCGATACGGTGGAATCCGCCCCGGGCACGGTCAGTCAGGTGCGCACCTGCGCCCAGGAACTGATCCGCTACGCCAAACGGCGAAACGTCACGATCCTGCTGGTCGGCCATGTGACCAAGGACGGTCAGATCGCCGGCCCCCGGGTGCTCGAACATATGGTTGATACGGTGCTTTATTTTGAAGGCGACCGCGGCCACCAGTTCCGCATCCTGCGGGCGGTGAAGAACCGCTTTGGCGGCACCGACGAGATTGGCGTTTTTGAGATGAGCGATCTCGGGCTGCAGGAAGTCTCCAACCCGTCCGCCCTGTTTATCGGCAACCGGTCGGGCGAGATCAGCGGATCGGCCATTTTCGCCGGCATCGAGGGCTCGCGGCCGATGCTGGTCGAGATTCAGGCCCTGGTCGCGCCTTCCTCCCTCGGCCAGCCGCGGCGCGCCGTGGTCGGCTGGGACAGCGGCCGGCTGGCGATGATCATCGCGGTGCTGGACGCCCGCTGCGGCCTCGGCCTCGGCGCCTATGACATTTATCTCAATGTGGCGGGCGGCCTGCGCATTTCCGAGCCCGCCGCCGATATGGCGGTCGCCGCGGCCTTAATATCGTCACTTTCCGATCGTCCAATACCCGAAGAGACTATTTTGTTCGGTGAAATCAGCCTGTCCGGTGAAATCAGGCCGGTGTCACAGGCCGAAGCGCGGCTCAAGGAATCCGCCAAGCTCGGCTTTCTGCAGGCCTATATGCCGGCCAACATCAAGCAAAAGGGCAAGAGCCTGAAACTGATCGAACTTGACCAGATCGCAAAATTGGTCGATCTTGTCGCCCAGGACGCCCTGTGACGATCATAAGGGGCCATAAGGGAAAAGCCATAAAATGCGCCGCAGCGACATCAACAAGGATCATTTATCATGAGTGATTTATTTCAGGGTTTTTCGATCAATCCGCTGGATGCGGTGGTGATCATTCTGCTGCTGGTTTTTGGCGTCGCCTCCTATATTCGCGGCTTTACCGCCTCGGCGCTGACCCTTGCCGCCTGGGGCGGGGCCTTCATCATTACCGGCTATTTCGCCCCTGATATTATTCCCCATATCAGCACAATGGTTCAGCCGGAACTGATCGCCTTTATCCTGACTTACGCCATCCTGTTCGCCCTGAGCCTGGTGGTTCTGAAGCTTGTCGCCAGCCTGATCGGCAAAATGGTCAAGGACAGCAATATCGGCTCCCTCGACAGCGCCATGGGCCTGCTGTTCGGTCTGTTCAGCGGCATGTTTGTCATCAGCGCCCTCTATATGATCACGACGCCCTTCATTTCGGAGAATAATCAGGCCGACTGGTTCCGGCAGGCCAAATCCCGGCCGCTGATTCAATATGGCGCCAGCATGATTTCCGCCATGAACCCCTATTTCGACGAACTGGACCTTGATGAAAAGCGCAAGGACATAGAGGCCCTGGAGCGGATGAAAAAAATGATGCCGTCTTTCCCGGCCAATGACAAAAAAGACCCGAAATACAAAAAAGAAAATCAGGAAGAGATTGATAAATTATTCGAGAAACTGTCAAAAGAATAAAAAAAGGTTCACATGTGCTATAATAGGCAATATAAGGCGAGAAAATGACCCTTTAGACGAGTTGGTTCACAGCATATGACAGATCACAGTTCTTCTCAGCCGGGCCAGAAGGCTTTATTGCAGACCAATCCCTTTGCCCCCGCCTCGTCCGGGGAAGATAAATTTCATGATGAATGCGGCGTTTTCGGAATTTACAAACACCCCGAGGCGGCGGCCCATACCGTGCTCGGCCTGCATGCGCTGCAGCACCGGGGACAGGAAGCCGCCGGCGTCGTCACCTTTGACCAGAAACAGTTTCATTCCCATAAATCCCAGGGCCATGTCGCCGACAATTTCAACTCGCAGCCGGTTATCGAATCCCTGCCCGGCGACAGCGCCATCGGCCATGTCCGCTATTCCACCGCGGGCGGGTCGGGCATGCGCAACATCCAGCCCCTGTTCGCCGACCTGTTCGCCGGCGGCTTCGCCGTCGCCCATAACGGCAATCTGACCAATGCCCTGACCCTGCGTCAGCTTCTGGTCAGCAAAGGGTCCATATTCCAGTCGACGTCCGATTCAGAAGTCCTGATCCATCTGGTCGCCACCAGCACCTATCAGTCCCTGCAGGATCGCTTCATTGACGCCCTGCGCCGGGTCGAAGGGGCCTTCGCCATTGTCGCGCTGAGCAAAAAACGCCTGATCGGCGCCCGGGACCCGCTCGGCGTCCGGCCGCTGGTGCTCGGCAAACTGTCCGACAGCAGTTACATATTCGCCTCGGAAACCTGCGCCCTCGATATTATCGGCGCGGAATATATCCGTGACGTGGAGCCCGGCGAAGTGATCACCATTGATCAGGACGGCCTCCATTCCCTCAAGCCCTTCCCGGTCCAGAAACCGCGGCCGTGCATTTTCGAGCATGTCTATTTTTCCCGCCCTGACAGCCTGACCGACGGCGCCAGCATTTACAAGGTCCGCAAGAATATCGGCAAGGAACTGGCCAAGGAATGTGAAATCAAGGCCGATCTTGTGGTTCCGGTGCCCGATTCCGGCACCCCGGCGGCGATCGGCTATGCCCAGGAGGCCGGCATTCCCTTTGAACTGGGCATCATCCGCAATCATTATGTCGGCCGGACGTTTATCGAACCTTCCGACCAGATCCGCCACCTGGGCGTCAAGCTGAAACATAACGCCAACCGCGGCGAACTGGAGGGCAAGATTGTCGTGCTGATTGACGACAGCATCGTCCGGGGCACGACGTCGACCAAAATCGTCGATATGGTGCGCCAGGCCGGGGCGAAGGAAGTTCATATGCGCATCGCCAGCCCGCCGACCACCGACCCTTGTTTTTATGGCGTCGATACGCCGGAAAAGGACAAGCTGCTCGCCTCCCGCATGTCCATTGAGGAAATGACCAGATATATCGGCGCCGACAGCCTTGAGTTCGTCTCCATCGACGGCCTGTATCGGGCGGTTTGCCAGACGGGGCGGGACAATGACGCGCCGCAATTCTGTGACGCCTGCTTTACCGGCGATTATCCGACCTCGTTGACCGACAAAAATCAGGGTGATCAACCGTGCCAGATCTCCTTCCTCAACGAAATCCATAAAAAATCCTGAACAGCAGCAAGGTGATAAAATGACAAGACGACTTGAGGGAAAAGTGGCTCTGGTAACCGGCGCCACCCGGGGCATCGGCGCAGGAGTCGTGCAGGAACTGGCGCGCGAAGGCGCCCATATCATCATGGTCGGCCGCACCCCCGGCGCTTTGGAAGATATGGATGATGCGGTGCGCGAGCTCGGCGGTGAGGCGACCCTGGCGCCCTTCGACCTTGGGGATTTTGACGCCATCGACCGTCTCGGCGGCCATGTGGCGGCGACCTGGGGCAAGCTCGACATCCTGATCGGCAATGCCGGCATTCTGGGGCCAATCAGCCCGCTCGGCCATATCCCGCCCAGGGAATGGGACCAGTTGATGGCGATCAATGTTACGGCCAATTACCGGCTGCTGCGCTCCTTTGACCCGCTGCTGAAGGCGGCGGACGCCGGACGGGCGGTCTTTGTCACCTCGACCGTCGCCGAAAGCTGCCGGCCCTATTGGGGCGGTTACGCCACGACCAAGGCGGCGCTCAACTGCCTGGTCAAAACCTATGCCCATGAGGTCGCCAACAATACCAATGTAAAGGCCAATATCCTCAATCCGGGGCCGATCCGCACCGGCATGCGCGCCGCCGCCATGCCCGGCGAGGATCCGGACACCCTTGACACCCCGTTCGACATCGCGCCGCTGTTTGTCAAAATGTCCCTCGCCGATTTTCAGGCCAATGGCGAGATTATATCCTATGCGGACTATAAGGACGGCGCATATAAGGATTTATTCTGACCTTCACCGTCACCCCCCCGCCAAACAGTCGTCATTCCTGCGGCAGCAGGAAGCGAGTGAAATTAAAAAAATATTCTTCTAAGCCATTGTTATTAAGTCTGGATTCCTGCCTTCGCAGGAATGACGATTAGCGCCTGAAGGAAAATTCTATTTCCGCTCCCAAGTGGTGCCGTCGGGACCGTCAAGTATAGTGGCGCTTAATGGCATGTGATCACTTTCCCTGATCCATTTATCAAAAGACCCAATACTCAGTTTACTTTTTTGAATTAGATGTTTCGATAGAAAAACATAGTCTATATGATATGGCTTATTTTTGTTTCTATAGAGATAAAATGTAGGAATTGTTTCCTGCCCTTGTGCTTCTTGATATTGTGAATGATATAGACTTTTTATCCCCATATTCGCCAAATCATTAACAACGTCAGTATGATTCCACCACCTGCCATATTTGTCCCAAACGGAATTACTGTTGAAATCACCAAGAAGAATAATATTATCCCCAGTGAGATCATTTGAATGTATTTGCAAAAACTTCCAGAACTGTCCTATATAGTCAAACTGATCGCCCTTAACATTCTTAGTCCAAACGCCTAATACTGTGTATTTGTTATTTATAGTAAAAGGGATAAATAATTGCAGATCTTTGGTTGACCACGACAAAAATTTGCTGTCACTGTTGATACCTAAAATTCTAAATGTTTTATCCCAAAAAAGCTTACTTACAACATGCTCTTTTTTTGGAAAAACGCCTATACCTTTATTTTTTGATATTCCCACCCATAAATAATTTCCAGCCCATTCACGGTATATTGATGTGGATTTAGCAGGATCCTCACATTCTTGAATAATCAATACATCTGCTCCAATAGAATCTATGTATTCCAGCTTTTTTCTTAGCGCGCCATTGCAATTCCAGGTTACAATTTTCACAGATCACCTCAATCTTTAGCGGTCTTGCTCTTATCAATCAATACATTCTCGCTGAATCAACTAAATACTATGATAGGCCTACTTCCGCTCCCAGGTGGTGCCGTCGGGACCGTCAAGCAGGGCGACGCCCTGTTCCGAAAGCTCGTTGCGGATTTCATCGGCGCGGGCGAAATCCTTCGCGGCTTTCGCCGCGGCGCGTTCCGCGATCAATCCCTCAATCGCCGCCGCGCTGATCGCATCCTTATCCGCGCTCCCGGCAAGCCAATCCTCTGAACTATGCTCCAAAAGCCCCAGCAGGTTGGCCGCCGCCTTCAGTTGCCGTTTCGCCTGATCATCCTCCGCCGCCGCCTTCGCCAGGGCGTTCAGTTCGGCGAAGGCTTTCGGCGTGTTCAGGTCATCACGCAGGGCGTCCAGAATGGCGTCGGGCGCCGCGACGCCCGCCGCATCAACGCCTTCGGTCAGGCGATACCAGCGGTCGAGCTGACGCCGGGCCTGGCGGATGCCTTCGCGGCTGAAATCAACCGGCTGGCGGTAATGGGCGCTCAAGAGGCACATGCGGACCGCCTCGCCCCGGCCGGGGAATTCCTCCAGCAGGTCATGGACGGTGACGAAATTGCCGAGAGACTTCGACATTTTTTCGCCATCGACCGTCAGATAGCCGTTATGCAGCCAGTAATTGGCCAGCGGCGCGCCGTCATGGGCGCAGCGGCTCTGGGCGATTTCATTTTCATGATGGGGAAAAATCAGATCGAGACCGCCGCCATGAATATCAATCGTCTCGCCGAAATTATCCTCGATCATGCAGCTGCATTCCAGATGCCAGCCCGGCCGCCCCCGGCCCCAGGGACTGTCCCAGCCCGGCTGGTCGTCGGTGGACGGTTTCCACAGGATAAAATCGCCGGCCGCTTTTTTGTAGGACGCCACATCGACCCGGGCCCCGGCCAGCATTTCCTCCAGCTTGCGGCCCGACAGCTCGCCGTAATTTTCCATACTGGCGATTGAGAACAGCACATGGCCGTCCTGCACGTAAGCATGGTCCTTGTCAATCAGGGCGGACGTCATGGCGATCATCTGGGCGATATAGTCGGTGGCTTTAGGCCGCACGTCCGGCAGTTTCGCATTGAGCGCCGCCATGTCCTCTTCATAAACCTGAGTGTATTTTTCAGTAATCTCCGCAATGTCGCCGCCGCTTTCCCGCGCCGCCTCGATAATCTTGTCGTCAATATCGGTGATATTGCGGGCGTAGGTGACCCGGGGGAAGTCATGGCGCAACAGCCGCACCAGCAGGTCAAAGACCACCACCGGCCGGGCATTGCCGACATGGGCGAAATTATAGACCGTCGGCCCGCAGACATAAATCGTCACATGATCGGGGTCGATCGGGGTGAAGACTTCCTTCCGTTTGCTCAGGGTATTGAAAAGCCTCAACGTCATGCGGTTTTCCCCTCAAGCCGGGCGCGAACGATTTCGGGATCAATCAGCGGCAGCAGCGCGCCCATCTCCGGCCCGTGATCCATGCCGGTGATCGCCTGACGCAGCGGCATGAACAGCGCTCTGCCTTTGGCACCGGTCTTGTCCTTGATTTCTGTGGTCCAGGCTTTCCAGGTGGCCCCGTCCCATGGGGCCGCCGGCAGCAGCGCCGCCGCCTGATCGGTCAGGGATTTGTCGCTGATTACGGGCTCAAGCGGTCCTTTAACAATTTTGGCCAACCCATCCATATCGCTTAATTTATCAATATTACCCCGGCCAATATTCCACAATTCCTCAGGAACCTCCGGCAGGCGGTCGACGACCGCGGCGTAAGCCGTCTGATGCAGGATCTTGGCGTTGAGAACCTCCAGGTCCTTCGGGTCGAATTTCGCCGTCGAACGGCTGTATTTGGCGAAATCAAAGCCCGCAATCAATGGTTCGAGCGTGGTCATCGGTTCAATGGGATCGGACGAGCCGAGGCGCGCCAGCAGGCTGTTGATGCTCATGGCCTCCAGACCGTCTTCTTCCCGATAGGACTGGATGCTGGCGGTGCCGAGGCGCTTTGAAAGTCCTTCGCCGCCGGCGCCGGTCAACAGGGAAAAATGAGCATATGCGGGCGCCCGGCCGCCCAGGACCTCGAACAACTGGGTCTGAACGGCGCTGTTGGCGGCGTGATCCTCGCCGCGCATGATATGGGTGATGCCGAAATCGATGTCATCGACCACCGACGGCAGGGTATAGAGGAAGCTGCCGTCTTCGCGAATCAGAATCGGATCGCTGAGCGCCGCAAGGTCAAAGCTCAACCGCCCCTTGACCAGATCGTCCCATTCGACCCGCGCCGGCAGATCAAGCCTGAACCGCCAGTGCGGGCGGCGTCCTGAAGCATCATAGGCGGCGATTTCCGCCGCCGACAGCTTCAACGCGGCGCGATCATAGACCGGCGGCCTGCCCTGCCCCAGCTGAATTTTACGTTTCAGTTCAAGTTCCTGCCCGGTTTCATAGCAGGGATAGAGACGCCCGTCGGCCTTCAATTTCTCAACCGCCGCCTCATAACGCTCAAAGCGGTCCGACTGGCGGGCCTTTTCATCCCAGGCGAGCCCGAGCCAGGCGAGGTCCCGTTCAATGGCCGCGGCGTATTCCGCGGTCGAGCGGGCGACATCGGTATCATCAAGGCGGAGCAGGAAACGGCCGCCCTGCTGGCGACAGAACAGCCAGTTGACCAGCGCGGTGCGCACATTGCCGACATGGAGCAGGCCGGTGGGGCTGGGGGCGAAACGGACTTTTACGGTTTGTGTCATCTGTTCTTCTCGTTATCGGGCCCTCACCCTATAATCGGGCGTTACGGAACCCGTTGGTAATCGGGTAACGGCGATCGCGGCCAAAATTGCGCCGGGTGAGTTTCACGCCGGGCGGGGCCTGTCGCCTTTTATACTCCGCGATGTATAACAGATGTTCAACCCGTGCAACAGTTTCTATTGCATGTCCTTTCGCCACGATCTCATCGACATGCATTTCTTCCTCAATCAGGCATTTCAGAATATCGTCCAGCACCTCATAGGGCGGCAGGCTGTCCTGATCTGTCTGATCCGGGCGCAGTTCGGCCGTCGGCGGCTTTATGATGATATTTTCCGGCATCACCTGGCCTTTGGGGCCGAGGCCGCCGGCGGGATGGCTTTGATTGCGCCATTCGCTGATCCCGAAAACATCCGTTTTATAGAGGTCCTTCAACACCGAATAGCCGCCGCACATGTCGCCATAGAGCGTGGCGTAGCCGACCGACATCTCTGATTTGTTGCCGGTGGTCAGCAGCATATAGCCGAATTTGTTGCTGAGCGCCATCAGCAGGATCCCGCGAATCCGCGACTGGATATTTTCCTCGGTCGTATCTGGATCAACCCCGGCAAACGGGCCGGCCAGCATCTGATCATAAGCCTGAACCGCCGGTTCAATGGGAATATTGTCCATCCGCGCCCCGATCCAGTCGGCGCAGGTCGCGGCGTCGAGCAGGCTTTCCTCACTGGTGTATTTTGACGGCATCATCACCAGATGGACATTTTCCGCCCCGAGGGCATCGACGGCGACCACCGCGCTCAGCGCGCTGTCAATGCCGCCCGACATGCCAAGGATCACGCCCGGAAAGCCGTTCTTGCGGACATAATCCCGCAACCCGGTCATCATCGCCTGATAGATCGCCGCATACCCGGCGGGCACATCATTGATTTCGGTTTCGGCGCAGGACCAGCTATCCTGATTTTTCCGCCAGTCGGTGAGCAGCAGGGTCTCCCGCCAGCAGGTGGCGCGGGCCATAAGCCGCCCGTCCGGATTCAGCACAAATCCGCCGCCGTCAAAGGCCAGTTCGTCCTGACCGCCAACCTGGTTGACATAGAGGAGCGGCAGGCCGGTCTCCCTGACCCGGGCGCCGGCCAGGGTCTGGCGTTCGTTGTATTTATCCTGCTCGTAAGGCGAGCCGTTGATGACGATGAGAATTTCCGCCCCGTCCCGGGCCAGGGTCGCCGATATTTCCGGCCGCCACATATCCTCGCAGATCATGACGCCCAGGCGCAGGCCGCGAAAATTCATCACGGTCGCTTCATCCCCCCCGGCAAAGACCCGTTTTTCATCAAAAACGCCGTAATTGGGCAGGTCGCATTTATAGCGGATTTGCGCGATTTCACCGCTTTCCAGCAGGATGGCGGCATTATACAGCCGCCCGTCCTCCCCCCGCCAGCAGGAGCCGATCAGCATCGCCGGGCCGCCATCTGCGGTGACCTGCGCCAGCGCGGCAGCTTTTTCCATGGCGGCGTTCTGGAAGGCGCCTTTGAGGACAATATCTTCCGGGGGATAGCCGATAAGGCACAATTCGCTGAAGACCACCAGATCGGCCCCCTTGGCCTGCGCCGCATCATAAGCGGCCAGTGTCTTCTCACTGTTGCCCCCGAGGTCGCCAACCGTCGGGTTCAGGCTCGCCAAAGCGATTTTCAACTGGTTCATCCGTCCCACGTCACTTTCAACTGCTTATCGGCAACTTCTTATCGGCAATTGCTTACCGGTTTAAAAGATCAGGCCTGCGCCTCTTCAGCACGGGCTTTTTGCGCCAGCGCCTCACGTTCCTCTTTTAAACTTTCTGCAATCAAAAAGGCAAGCTCAAGTGACTGGCTGGCGTTCAGCCGCGGATCACAATAGGTCCGGTAACGGTCCGCCAGCTTTTCGTCGGTGATCGCCTCGGCGCCGCCGGTGCATTCGGTCACATTCTGACCGGTCATTTCAAAATGCACCCCGCCGGCATAGGTTCCTTCGGCGCGATGCACCCGGAAGAAACGGCGGATTTCTGTCAATACCTGCTCAAAAGGCCGGGTTTTAAAACCGGTTGACGACTTGATGGTGTTGCCGTGCATCGGATCGGAAGACCAGACCACCTGGCAGCCCTCGGCCTCGATACGGCGAATGACCGGCGGCAGCTTGTCCTCCAGAAGATCCGCCCCCATGCGACAGATCAGGGTGATCCGGCCCGGTTCATTTTGCGGGTTAAGCTTGTCGAGAATGCGAATCAATTCATCGAGATTCGTGGTCGGCCCGACTTTCAGGCCGAGCGGATTGCCGACGCCGGACAGAAATTCGATATGGGCCTCATCCAGAATCCGGGTCCGGTCGCCAATCCACAGCATATGGCCCGATGTGTCATACCAGCGTCCGGTGGTGCTGTCGACCCGGGTCAGGGCCTGTTCATACCACAGCAGCAGCGCCTCATGTGAGGTATAGAAATCGGTGCCGGCCAGTTCCTTGGTATCCGCATCGACACCGCAGGCCCGCATGAAGCTGAGCGCCTCGTCAATGCGGTCCGCCAGATCCGCATAGCGTTCGGACGCCGGATTATGATTGACAAATTCCAGATTCCACTGATGGACCTTATGCAGGTTGGCGTATCCCCCTTGGGCGAAGGCCCGCAGCAGATTCAGCGTCGAGGCCGCCTGGCTATAGGCGCGCAACATGCGGTTTGGGTCGGGCTGGCGCGATTCAGGCGTAAATTCAAGGCCATTGATGATGTCGCCGCGGTAACTGGGAAGCTCGACCCCGTCAACAGTTTCAAAATCGGCGCTGCGCGGCTTGGCGAACTGACCCGCCATGCGGCCGACCTTGACCACCGGACAGGCGGCGGCGAAGGTCATCGCCACCGACATTTGCAGCAAGACCCGAAAGGTGTCGCGAATATTGTCCGGATGGAATTCGCCAAAGCTTTCCGCGCAGTCGCCGCCCTGGAGCAGAAACGCCTTGCCTTCCGCCACATCGCCCAGTTGCGCCGTCAGCCGGCGGGCTTCGCCGGCGAACACCAGCGGCGGCCGGATGCTTAATTCCTTTTCAACGGCTTCCAGTTCTGCTTGATCGGCATATTCCGGAACCTGCCGTATTGGTTTTGATCTCCAACTGTCAGGTGTCCAGTTTTTACTCATCGTCTCATCCAATTATTAACTTGACCAGAGCCCGATATAGGACCCTTCCCTTCAGATTACCAGAAAAAACAACAGAGCAAAGGTGTTTTCTTCCACAAAAGATACTTTCAATAAAATATTATTTCCCGGTTGAAACTTTATCCCATTGCCCCTCTCCGGTCACTTCATCAGGACGAATTCCTCCGCCGAGGACGGATGGACCGCAACCGTGCTGTCAAACTGGGCCTTGGTCGCGCCACATTGCAGGGCGATGGCGACGCCCTGGATGATCTCCGCCGCATCGGGGCCGATCATATGAACGCCGATCACCTTGTCGGTTGATTTGCGGGCGATCAGTTTCATCAGGGAACGTTCATTCCGGCCGCTGAGGGTGAATTTCATCGACCGGAATTCCGACCGGTAAATCTTTATATCGTCACCGTATTTTTCCGCTGCCTCGGCTTCGGTCAGGCCGACGGTGCCGATGGCGGGCTGGGAAAAGACCGCGGTCGGGATATTGCTGTAATCGACCCGTGTCGGCGTGCCGTTGAACTGGGTCGCCGCCAGCGCCGCCCCTTCCTTGATCGCCACCGGCGTCAGCTGGATCTTGCCGGTCACGTCGCCCACGGCGAAAATATTGTCAACCGAAGTCCGGTAATCCTGATCAATGATGATCGCGCCATCTGGCTTTGTCTCGACACCGACATCCTCAAGGCCCAGACCCCTGACATTGGCCGCGCGGCCGGTGGCGTACATCACCGCGTCAACCTCTAATTCGGAACCATCCGTCAGTTTCAGGCTCAGGCCCTGACCGGTTTTGACGATCTCAGTGACGTTGGTATGAACCCGGACATCGACCCCCTTCTTGCCCATTTCCACGTTCAGCTTGTCGGCGATTTCCCGGTCAAAGCCGCGCAGGATCTGTTCGCCGCGATACAGCAGATGGGTTTCAACCCCCATGCCATTGAAAATGCCGGCGAATTCCACCGCAATATAGCCGCCGCCGACGACCGCCAGCCTGGCGGGAAGCTTTTCCAGATGAAAGGCCTCATTTGAGGTAATCGCATGCTCGATCCCCGGAATATCGGGCATTTGCGGCCAGGCGCCGGTGGCGATCAGGATCTTGTCGGCGGTGACGGTTCGTGTACCCTCGGCCGAGGAAAGCGCCACCGTATGCTTGTCCAGCAGCCTGCCGCGGGCCTGAATGATTTCAACATCATGGTTGCGCAGATTCTGGATATAAAGCCCGTTCAGGCGGTCAATTTCCTTGTCCTTGGCCCGGATCAGCGCCGGCCAGTCGAATTGATGTTCGGCCTCGGACCAGCCAAATCCGGCGGCGTCGCTGAAGTGAGCGGAATATTCAGAGGCATAGACAAAAAGCTTTTTCGGCACGCAGCCGCGGATGACGCAGGTGCCGCCGACCCGGTAATCCTCGCACAAGCCGACCCGGGCGCCATAGCTGGCCGCCATCCGGCTGGCCCGCACGCCGCCGGATCCGGCGCCGATGACAAAAAAATCATAATCATACATATTTCTATTTCCCTGAATGAATCAATATCTGCAAATGTTGTATTAAAATGGCCCGAAATCTCATAATTTCAAGTGACGGGGCAAAAGAATAGTTTATAGTCTGCACTTGTCCTGCACAGATCATTTGGGGGAAAAGCCCGTGAAATATAAAAAACTTCTCAGCGCAATTCTGGTCATTATCGCGGTTCTCGCCGGAGCGCCTTATTTCGTCGGCGATCTCGCGCGGGAAAATATTGAGCGACAGGCCGCAGAGATTTCAAAGATTCCGGGCTATAGCCTGAAAATCCGCCAGTATGACCAGGGCTGGTTCACCTCCCACGCGGTCATCGCCTACGGCTTTGACGAACATACCCTGAATATCATGCGCGGGTCAGACGATGCCGACGGGTTGGACAAGGCGGCAATTGCCGCACTGACGGAAGGCCTTGTTTTCGATGCGACGATCGCCCACGGTCCGGTCACCCTGCAGAATGGCCTCAATTTCGCCCTGCTGACCCTGTCCGGCAAGTTGCGCGACATTGATCACGAAGCCTACCGCCAATTCAAGCAACGGGCGGACATTGACAGTTTGGCGGAGCTTGACGCCGTCGTCTCCTATGGCGGCGCGACCCGCCTTCATGGCCATAGCCCGGCCTTCATGGCGGATTATTCCGACCTTGCCGGCAAAAAAATGATCATTGATTTCGCCGGCATTGATATCCGGACCTCTGTCAGTGCGGCGACAGATCAATATGATATGGCCCTGCGGCTTGAGCATTTGGCGCTGGACATGGCCGAAGGCAAACTCAATATTGATCAGGCCGACGCCCGGGCCGAAGGACAGAAAATAAACCAATATCTCTGGACCGGCAAAGGGGCCTCCACCATTGGTCGCCTTGACTTCACGGCGCCGCCGGGCTTGTCCCTGTCCCTGGAGAATTTCACCAGTGATTATGATTTTGGCCGGGAAAGCGGCCGGGAAAACAAAAGCGACCTCACCCTCCACTGGCGGTCCGCGGTCGGGGAGTTGCTCACCAGCGATGTCAGCCTGAAAAATTTCACTCTTGATCTGGAGTTGACTCATCTGGACCGTGAGGCCCTCACCGATTATGTCCGGTCGATCCGGCAATCCTATGAAAATACCGGCGAAACCCCGCCGACCACCGCCGAAACCGCTTCAAAAATGCAGGCCATCGCCACCCGGGTCGGCGAAAGGCTGCTGAAAAACTCGCCGGAGCTTATCATCAACAAGCTGGCGTTTCAAATGGGTGGCGGTTTTTTTGACAGCGACGCCCATCTGACCATTAACGGCGACGGACTGGAAAATATCCGGCAATTGTCCGACCCCGTCGCCCTGAACAAGCGTCTGACCAATCTGGCGAATATCCGGTTTGACAAAAACATGGCCGTCGCCCTCACCGCCATCGGCATGGAGAAGCAAATGACCGCCGCCGGCATGGATGTCAGCCAGTTGCCGAAAGAACAGTTCCGGCAGATGATCGACGTTCAGGCATCGACCTTGCTGCAGAATTTTGTCAATCAGGGTTATTTTGAGCAAAACGGCGCCCAGTTTTCCACCCGCTTTGAAATGAAGGACGGTCAGCGCCTGATCAACGGCAAGCCGCTGCCGATTCCAGGCATGTAGCCGCTTCCCCATCCATATGACGCGGTCCTTTTTGAAAGGTTGATCCGTCACGGGACGGCAGAGTGATTTGGCGTCGGCGCCGCGACTGCGACAAGGTGGTTACGGGCCGTTTCCAGAGAGAGCCGCCGTCATCCAGCTGCCCCACTTCTATTCAACAATGGTGTTTTGACCACTGGCGGGATAGAGGGCTAACAACGGTAACGACTGCACCGGCAACATCGGCGTCATTGACAAATGGAACCGTTCCGGCCGCTTGTCGATCTGCGCGTTCGGCGCTTAATGATGGCGGATCATCTCACCCTGGATAAAGAAACCACGGCCTATCTCGCCAGAATTGGCCGTCAGGACATGATAACGGATATTGGCGTCAGCCCGCTTGCCACTTGTGTTGAACGTCTTGCATCTTCACTGGCGCAATCTCTGGCGGACGGCAAATACCAACTGGTCCTGCCGGGCGCTCCCTAGCCGCTGGATCAGGGCGTGAAGTGACAAAATGGAGTTGAGTGGGTACCGTATCATGTGGATGGCTTTTACGGATGAGCAATATGGGAATATTATCAGCTTTACAGGCAAAAAACAGAACCCGGCCTTTAAAAACCCGGACCAGCTTATCCTGTTTTAAACCGGACGGCATTGTTTTTATCCGGCCAGGCAACAGAAAAACCCTTGATAATTCAAGGACTTCCAGCTATCATATTATAGCATTTCAGAAATTGAGGTCCAGTTGACAATCTATCAACCTATTTCAGGACGAGATAAAAAAACTGTCCGGAAAAATATTGACGCATCACGCCTCAGCGGGGCTCAGAAGATGGACGTCTGCGTCATCGAGGTGAAAAGTTCAAGAGCGGCGGTGCCGACATAGGAGTTGCCGCAGTTATCCAGTTCCGGCGACCAGACGGCCAGGGAAAACTTGCCCGGCGCAACAGCCACAATACCGCCGCCGACGCCGCTTTTGGCCGGCAGGCCCACCCGATATGAAAAACTGCCCGCTGAATCATACATGCCACAGGTCATCATTACCGCGGAGATTCGTTTGACTTCCCGGTGATGTAGCACCGTTTCCGCCCAATACGGCGAATAACCGTCATTGACCAGCGGCAGAACCGCCCGCGCCAGATCCCGGCAGTTCAACTCCAGGGCGCAGAGATAGCAATACTCCCGGATCAGCTCTTCCACCGGGCTGTGGATATTGCCATAGGCTTTCATCAGATGGACCATGGCGCGGTTCACATGGGCATGGTCCCGTTCGGACTGAAAAACACCGGGATTGCTTTTTATGGCGTTGTTGCAGGACAGATAGCCGATATAATTGCGAATCACCCGGCGGGGATGGCGCTCTCCCGCCTTGCGGCTCATGGCGACAAGCAGATCAAGGGTCACCAGCGCCCCGGCATTGATGAACGGATTGCGGGGAATGCCGTTTTCCTGTTCCAGCCGCAAAAGGGAGTTGAACCGGTCGCCGGAGGCTTCCTTGCCCACCCTGGTCCAGATCATGTCGCCATATTTGGCGAGCGCCAGTTGCAGGATAAAAAGTTTGAAAATACTTTGGATGGAAAAGGCTTCTTCCGCATCGCCGGTCATGAAACATGACCCGTCCGGCAAACATAGCGCCATGCCGAATTTACCGGGCGGCACGCTGGCGAGGGCCGGGATATAAGCCGCCACCCGCCCCTTGCCAAAGTCACATTTCACGGCTTCGGCAATGTCGTCCAGAATGACTTGATAATTCATGATTCAAGGGAACTCCAAAAACTTCCGCCGTCCAAATCAGAAGACTAGCGCTGATCCGGCAGGCTCTTTTCCCGGGCCGATTTAAACGGTATGCCGGGATACCAGCGCGGCCACTTGTTCCCGTCCACCAGCGTACGGCCGACCCGATACATAGCCTCAAGGTCCAGAACCACCCCGGCCCAGTCCCAGCTTTCGGAATATTCATCAAACGGCGTATGATATATTTCCGCATTATAGCGCGCCTTGGCGCTGGTGACAAACTCCCTGCCCTTTTCCACATGGGTCGTGCCCGTATGCAGATACAGCGCCGGCACCCCCTTCTTGGCCAGCGCGAAATGGTCGGAGCGGAAATAAAAGCCTGATTCCGGGTTGGGATAGGGGGTCAGGCGGCGGCCCTGTTCCGCGACCACAGCCTCCAGGATCTCCTCCAGTTCCGAGGAATGACGCCCGACGACAACCATATCTTCCATGGCCCCGATGGGCTGCATCACATCGGTATTCAGCAGGCCCACCGTTTTATTCAGCGGAAAGGCCGGATTTTCCGCATAGTGGTAGGCGCCGAGCAGGCCCTGTTCCTCCGCGCTGACAAACAGGAAGGTCACCGAGCGCCGCGGTTTCCGGTCCGTATAGGCAAATTTTTCAGCAATTTCCATCAGGCCGACAACCCCGACCGCGTTATCAATGGCGCCGTTATAAATATTGTCGCCGTCAACCGCGGGCCCCACGCCCCAGTGATCCCAGTGCGCGGTGTAAATGATCGTCTCGTCCGGTCGCGCCGTCCCCCGCACGACGCCCGCCACATTATAGGTTCGGGATCGTGCAATTTTATTGCGCGCCTCGACCGACGCCGTCACCGTCATGGGCACGGCCCGGAATCCCTTGCGGGTGGCGGCCTCTTTCAACGCCTCATAGTCCAGACCCGCCGCAGTGAAAATTTCTTCCGCGACATATTTCTGCACCCAGCCTTCGATCGCCACCCGCGACATGTTGTTGTCCGGGCGCTGCAAATCAAACTGCGGGCCGGACCAGCTGTTTTTCACCACGTCCCAGCCATAGGAAGCCGGCGCGGTTTCATGGATGATGATGGCGCCGGCGGCCCCCTGGCGGGCGGCTTCTTCATACTTATAGGTCCAGCGGCCGTAATAGGTCATTTTATTGCCCGAAAAAAGATCGGGATCCTGGGTCGCGAATCCGGGATCATTGACCAGAATCACCGCCGTCTTGCCGGTCATGTCGACCCCCGCGTAATCGTTCCAGCCGAATTCCGGCGCATTGATGCCATAGCCGACAAAAACAAGCTCGCTGTCCTTGAGGGCGGCGCGCTCGACAACCCGCGTGGTCCAGATCATCATATCCTCGGCATAGGTATACTCAAACACGCCCCCCGCCGTCCGCACCGCCAGCCGCGCCGCCGGGTCGGCCGTGAGGGAGACCAGGGGAACCTCCTGCAAATAGCTGTCCCCGAAAGCCGGCTCAAGCCCCGCCTTTTTCAGGAACCCGGCCAGATACTGCACCGTCTTTTCCGCCATCGGTCCCGATGGGGGACGACCGCCGAATGCATCACTGGCGAGTGTCCGGGTTCGCGCGGCAACCGTTTCCGCCTTTATGGCGACCTCGTCCTCCGCCGATACGGCGAAAGAACCCGCCCCAAGCCACAGCGCCAGCAAAAGCCCTGAAAATTTTCCAATCCCTGACATCACATTTCCTCCGTTTTCTAAAAAAGGGCGGCCCCGAAAGGCCACCCGTCATTTGTTTTAATCCCTTCCGGCATTAGAATCCAACAGTAAGTCCCGCATAGAAAAACCGGCCGATCTGGTCATAGATCACGGCGTCATCACCAAAAGCCCGGGTTTCCGGCACCCGGGCAAGAAGCGGCGGCGCCTGATCAAACAGGTTGTTTATGCCCAGATAGACTTCGGTTTTTTCCTGAAGCCTGTAGCGCAGCTGCATATCGGTGTAAAACTGCGATCCCGTATCGTTCGGATCGCGGAAATCATCCGGTTCGGCCAGGTCAAAGGTCTGGTTGCCCAGATAGCGCTCATACAGGCTGACCGTCAACCGGTCATTACGATAGGTCGCCCGGAAATTGGCGGTCCATTTGGGGTCGCCCAGTTCCCCCGCCTCCCGATCCGGGTCGGATTGGCCTTCCTGGGCGAAGAAGTTCAATTTGTCCAGATAGGTCGCCGTCAGGGAAAAGTCGATCATGCCGCGGGCGCCAAAAACCGCTTCCGCATCCAGACTGTAACGGGCCTCGAAATCGATCCCGGCCGCCTCGAAGGAGGCCACATTGATCAACTGGCTGGAAACGGTCTGAATATTGCCGTCTCCGCCGCGCGCCACGGCGTTGCACAGCGGATTGTCAATGCCGTCGCCGTCAACGCAACCATTGAGGATTTCCTGGGCCGGGAAGGCGTTCACCGCATCCTTGATTTTAATATTCCAGTAATCCACCGTCAGGCTGAAGGCCGGCAGAAAGGTTGGCGTGAATACCGCCCCGATGGTCAGCGTATCCGCCGTTTCTTCCTTGAGGTCAGGGTTGCCGCCAGACAAAACCGCCGTCGTTACGGCATCGGTGTTGGACTGGAATGTCGGGGAAAGCCCCAGAGTTGCACAGTTGGCCGCCCGGTTGGCCGATCCCGCATTGAGGAAATCCACGTCACAGGGATCGTTCAGAAACACATTGCTTTGTTCCACCGCCGCGAACAGTTCGCCAATATTGGGCGCGCGCACCGCCTGCGACACGACGGCGCGAAACCGCAAATCCTCTATCGGCATCCAGTCGCCGCCCAGTTTCCATGTCGTGGCGCTGCCGATGGTGCTGTAATCCGCATAACGCACGGCGCCTTCGATGTTGATTTCCTTGGCGAAGGGCAGGTCCCGCACCAGCGGCAGGTTCATTTCCGCAAAAACTTCCCAGACATCATAACTGCCTTCGGTGTCCGCCACGGGGGCAATCCCGAACAGATCACCGCTGTTGCGCAGGAAACCTTCTTCCGTCATGGAGTTTTCCTTGCGGTATTCCGCGCCAAAGGCAAAGCCCATCGCGCCGCCGGGTAATTCCATCATGCCGGCAGTGTCGCCAGTAAAGGTCAGGTTGGCCACATGCTGGGACAGTTCGCCTTTTGTGAGAAAGTCCACATGGCTGAAGGCCAGCGCCTCGGGCGTCGCCGTATTGGGCCCCAGGATATTCAGCGGCACGCAACCGCCGGACGGGTCGCGGCAGACAATGTTGCCGTCACCGTCCCGCACCGCATCCAGTTGCTGGACATAATTGGAGTTGATTCTTTCGTTGATAAACTCCGTCGTGTTGTCGGACCGGCCATACTGATAATGCGCCGTAAAGTCTAGATTGTCGTTGATCACCCCTTCAAAACCGGTATAGACCTGAATGGTGTTGCGTTCCGAGTTGGACTGGCGGCCGCCATGGTCCACATTGGTGCGTCCGACCCAGAATCCCGCCAGGTCGTCGCCGGGATCATTCGGATCCCCGGCCAGGATGTCCCGCAACTCCTGCGGCACGAACGGGTTGTCCGCCTGGATGAAGGCACCCGGAATGCCGGCGAAATTCCCGGCCAGACCAAAGGTCGGCTGGCCGTCCGTCGCGCTCTCGCTGCGGGCGAATTTGGCGTCCATGAAAAAATTGACATTTTCCGTCAGTTCATAGGTCACACCGCCGGACAGGATCATGCGCTCCACCGGCACCGCCAGAAGGTCGAACTGGGACAGGTCTACAAAATCACCGCCCTGGGACAGGAAGGACAACACCAGATTGCCCTGGTCCTGGGGCACGATGTTGCCGTTTTCGTCAAAGGTGAACGGACCGCCCGCCCCGGCAAAGGATTCAAAATTCGGGCCGACCACCTGACCGCCGGCGGGAGTACCGATAAAACCGGTATTGTCAAACAGGATCTGGTCGGCGATGCCGTCATTGGGCCCCGTATTGGCGGGGTTGGGGGCAAAGCGATAATTTTCCCGGGCATAACTTCTATCACTGGCGCGCACCCGTTCCGATTTGTCATAGGTGGCGTTGACATAGATATTACCCCGGTCATCAGAAAAATTTGTCCCGCCTGTCACCGAAAGAAAATAATTTTCCCCGTCCCCCTCGTCGGAAACGCCAAAGCGGCCTTCGGCTTCAAGGCCCTCGAAATCGTCTTTCATGATCAGGTTGACGACGCCGGACACGGCATCGGCCCCGTAAACTGCCGACGCGCCACCGGTGATAACCTCAACCCGGTCCACAAGAGCGCTCGGAATCACATTGGTGTCCACCGCGGCGCTGCCGGGGCGGCTGCCCACATGGCGGCGGCCATTGACCAGCACCAGGGTCCTGTCAATGCCCAGTCCGCGCAGGTTGAGGAAGTTGGTTCCCGCCTCCTGGGCGTCATCCGTGGTGTTCACATTGCCCGTGGTCTGGGTGGCGCGGATGGCCGGCAGTTCATTGAGCGTATCCGCCAGACGCGTATCGCCATACAGCGACAAGGTATCCGAATTGAGCACCGTCACGGGTGTCGGCGTCGTCGTGCCGGAGCGGCGGATCCGCGACCCCGTCACCACCACTTCCTCAAGCTTGTTTTCCTGATCTTCCGATTGTTGTCCGGCGCCGGCAACCCCATCCGCCTCAGGGGCGCCGTTGCGGGACGGGTCACCAGCCTTACGACGAATGACAACTGAATCATCGCCACTGAACTGGATCATATATTCCGTACCGCTGAGAAGTTTGTTCAGCGCTTCCCGGGCGGAATAGGAGCCGCGCACGGCGTCCACACGGGTCTTGGCGATCGAACTGTCACTGAAAAAATGCTGGATGCCGGTGATGTCGGTGAAGGACTTCAGGGCTTCTCCCAGATTTTGGGCCTCAAGATCAAAGTTGAATTTTTCGGATGACGCGCTTTCCGCCGCCTGGGCCGGGCTGATAAAATCAACCGGCGCGGTCATGAACATGGGCAGCAGGCTGACCGTGGCCAGCGCCGCAAAAGTGAGTTTTCTGTTCTGGTTCAAAATTTCCTCCACATTGGTTTGGTTTTCTATATCGTCTGGCTTGCTCCCCTTAAACGGGGAAGGCGGAAAAACCTGAACCTTTAAAACAAAAAAAGAGTATCGCCATGATATGATCTGTATGGATAATCATGTTTATTTTCGCGGGATGATCTTGATACCAAGCAGGACCCGGACCGAGTCCGGAACGGCGCGTACATTGCTCTAATCCCGATAGGACAAGAGATAGCCCTGTTCGGTTTCGATATGCCGGATGGGGTAAAGCACTTCCACCGCCTGAATGAAACTGCTGACATTATCGAGATGAAAAGAACCGTAAATCGGCAGGTCCCGCAAGCGAATATCCGATATCGCCACCTGTTTCGAGGACTGCCGGTTGATCCGTTCCACGGCCTTGGCCAGGCTTTCCCCGTCCAGGTTCAATACCCCCTTGCGCCACGCCAGGGACTGATCCGAGGAAGCAGGATCCTTACGCAGGACATAGGGCGCTGTCCCGGCCGCAACGCCGGCGACCTTGCCCAAGGCGTTGTTACGCCGCACCCGGGCAGTGTTTTTCTGAACCGCCACCTGCTCTCCCACGCTGGCATAAAGGCCCGGCGTGTCGCCGCCCATATGTCTTTTGAGGTTTTCACTCAGTTCAACCTGAACGGTGCCTTCCACCACGCTGACGGTAACATCCTCACCGGTATAATCAATATTAAAGGCGGTGCCCACCGCTTTGACCAGAACGCCGCCCACCTCGACGACAAAGGCCCGTTCCCGGTCATGGGCCACCTCGAAATAGGCTTCCCCCCGGTCCAGAACCAGATATCTCCGGTTGCCGGCATAATCGACGGTGACTTCGGAACTGCCGTTAAGATGAATTTGCGATCCATCCGTGAGCGCCACCTGGCGCAACTCGCCAACCGTCGTCCGGTAACTTTGCGGCTCCCCGGAAAGGACGAACAGCAATCCGAAAACCAGCAGGACAGCCGCCGCCCCGGCCATGGCCGCCATCCGCCCCCACTGCGCCGGTATTTTCCAACGTATTGCCCCCCACAGACCGGCCTGCAAGATGTTTTCCGGACCATGAATTATCGCTTCGTCGGGCCGGATGTCGCCGGTGGCCTCCCACACCCTGTTCAGTTTTTCAAAGGCGTTGAGTTTTTCCGGATCGTCCGCCGCCCAGGCCATAAGCTGACGCAGGTCATCGGCCGTACTTTCCTGGGCCTCCATCCGGACATAAAGATCCGCCACCTCGTCGGCGATGCGCCGGTTGTTTTTGATCTCTTTTTCCGTCACCGCCCGCGCCCTTCCAGTTCACTGGCCAATCCGCTGGCGAGCCGCTGCATGGCCTGCCGTATATGTTTGTATACCATTCTTTCCGATATGTTCATTCTGTAACTGATTTCCTTGATCGAGTAGCCCTCATAGCGCCGGTAATAAAACACCTGCCGGGTCTTGCGGGGCATCCGAGTCAAAATCTGTTCAAGGCGCTGTTTCGTCTGCTGCAAAATCGCCTGATCTTCCGGCGATGCTGTCTGGCTCGCGATTTTATCTTCGTCAACTTCTGTCTTTGTATCAATGACCCCCGTTACGCCGCGCCGCAGAAAATCCGTCGACAGATTGGTCGCCGTGCGAAACAGATAGGCTCTTGGATGGGCGATCACCTTTTCACTCTGGACCCGAAGGAACCGGAGATATGACTCCTGGGCGATTTCCTCGGCCGTTTGTTCGCATTTCACGGTCGCCATTACAAACAGCTTCAGGGCCTTGCGATAGCGGTTAAACAGCGCCGTCAATTCGGTCGACTTAACATCCGTCAGACCTTGCGGAGAAACAACGGCGGACACATCCACCCCCGCCACATCATCTGCCGCATGGCGGTCCTGCTGCTCCCCTTGTAAAACCGTTTCCTCCTTTGGAATATGCATATTTTTTTCTCTGCTTAGCCCAAATCCTTTGTTGCCACCCCCTCTTGACGAATAACTTGCCTTTTCCTGAACTTTTTTCTTTATCCGGTCATTTCGGGCCGGTTATTCTGATGAAAATTCACCGTCTTTTCCACAAGCCGCCCGACCCGGACCAGTTGATCCTCGCGCAGCATATTGCCCCACAGAACCATGTTGCGCGGCAGGCGGCGTACCGGGCCCGGTTTCGCGTCCAGTCGCCCGGTGAGCGGCAGGGTCTGCCTGTCCTCCAGCCCCACCGGCAGGGTCAGGCAGGGATGTCCGGTATAATTGGTGATATACAGCAAGTCTTCCATCTGCGGGGCGCTGATCATCATATCCATATTCCGGAACAGATCATTCATCATCTCCATGATATGGCGCCGGAAACGATCCAGTTGCAGAATTTCCACCGCCGAATGAAACCGCGCCGCCCGGAAGGTGTTGGGCCAGGCCACATCCTCCTGCCAGGACAGCAGATCGTCCCTGTTCGACAGCGTGAGTTCCTCGAAGGCCGCGGCGGCTTCCGCCTCCAGAATGCTGAGAAGCGACGAATAGGGCAGATCGGGCAGGCGGATTTCCCGCAACGCCACCCCGGCGTTTTTCAAAATGTCCAGTACCGCCAGATCGCCTTTCGGCGCTTTTTCAAACCACGCCGGATCATAACCCACCGTCAGCCCCGCAACAGGCGCGCCGCCGTCATATTCGAAGCCCCAGTCAAGGGATGCGGCGTCCGCCCCGTCGGCGCCGTTCAGGACCGCGAGGACCAGGGCCGTATCCTCCACATAGCGGCACAGGGGCCCGATTTTATCCAGCGACCAGCATAGGGCCATCGCGCCGCTGCGCGGCACCCGGCCAAAGGTGGGACGCAGGCCGGCGACCCCGCAACGGGCCGACGGCGAAACGATGGAGCCCAGGGTTTCCGTGCCGATGGCGAAGCTCGCGAGGCCGGCCGCCGTCGCCGCGGCCGACCCGGCGCTGGAGCCGGACGAGCCTTCTTCCGGCGCCCACGGGTTGCGGGTCACGCCGCCATACCATTTGTCGCCGTAGGCCAGCGCCCCGAGCGTGGTCTTGCCGAGCATGACGGCCCCCGCCGCCTCCAGCCTTGTGACAATTTCGGCATTTTTCATCGGCGTTCTGTCCTGATAGGGCGCGGCGCCCCAGGCGGTCCTCACCCCCGCCGTGTCGATCAGGTCCTTCAGCCCGTAGGGAATGCCATGCAATGGCCCCCGGTCTTTGCCCGCCGCAAGCTCCTGATCGGCCTGGCGCGCCCGGGCCAGGGCCCGCGCCCCGGTCACGGTGGCGAAACATTCAAGCCTGCCCGCATATTTTGCGATCCTGTCCAGATAGAGGCGGGTCAGCCGTTCGCTGGTCAGCGCCGTATGCCTGAGCCATCGGGCCTGTTTCCACAGCGGCGCAAAGGCGATGTCGTCATCCCGGGCCGGAAGTTGTCCGGCGGCCCCGGCCTCAAGCCGCACCCGGTTCCGTTGCGGTTTATACTCGCCATGTTTCAGCAAGGGATCAAAGGTGAGCGCCGGCGGCTGGCTGTTTTCCGGCGCGAAGGCCGCCCGGCGCAGGCGAATGCGGTCCAGATAACCCTCGACCGTATCGTCCAGTTGCGCCCGTTCCGCGTCCGTATAGGACACGCCGAGGAAATGTTCCGCCTGCGCCAGGGCGTCCGGGCAGTCCCCTCCTGCCCCCGGCTGGTTCATTGATGCCCGGCCAACAGACGGCAGGGACAGCGCCGCCCCGCCGGCGCCAAGCGCCGCCAGCATGTGGCGGCGGGAAACAGGATCTTTCATATTTCATCCCCTTATAACGGCGTCTTTATACCCCGGTATTATTATATCCCAGACGCCTGAAAATGAAAAACATGAACATTTTTTTATCAACTGACTTCATGCGCCGTCGCCGTGCGGCAACGACAAGCGTAAGAAGAATAGGTGCTGGTGGAACAGGTGATGCTACAGAAAATTTACCCCGCAGGTTGGCTGTAGCCCTCTGTAATCCCTCAATTGTTCGCAACACCATTCCATCGCAAACCGCATGAAGTTTGGAATTCAACCCATTTGGGAAGTCCTAAAAATTAATCGGTCCTGAGCTTGATCCCATGTGCGTTATCCGTCTGGTAATTGACATCCTCATGACTTTATTCGGATAAAATCAGAATTCAGGTCAGACACGCTTTTACAGCCCAGAAGAGCCATATCCCGCTCTAACTCTGCCCGCATTATGGTCATCAACCTATCAACCCCTCTTTCCCCCCCTGCCGCCAGCGCATATAAATAAGGTCGCCCGATCATACAGGCTGTGGCCCCGAGGGCCACAGCCTGTATGATATCTGTCCCGCGCCTTATGCCGCTATCAATAATGATTTCCGCCCGGCCCGCAACGGCATCAACAATTTCGGGTAACATCTCGATCGTAGAAGGAAGCCGGTCAAGCTGCCGCCCGCCGTGGTTTGACAGAACAATGGCAGAAGCCCCAACGTCAACGGCAGACCGGGCATCTTCGGCACACATTATGCCCTTAATGGCAAAGGGGCCATCCCATTGCTCAATCATCCAGGCGGCATCATCCCATGTCACCGATTTGGCGAATTGGGACGACACATAGTCCATCAAGGTCTGATCCCCTTTGGCCGTCGCCTCCGGACTTGTTGCAACATTGGCCATTTCAAAAGGCGGCGACGTCAAATAACGATAGACCCAGCCGGGATGGCTTAACATTTCCAGAGCGGATTTAAAGGATGGTGACGGCGGCACCGTCATGCCGTGTCGAATATCCCGTTCCCGGTTGCCGGGAATATTGGCGTCCACTGTCAGACATAGCGCCTGGTACCCCGCATCACGGCTACGACGGATAAATTCCCTGACAATTCCCCGATCACGCCAGACGTAAATCTGAAACCATTTAGGTCCGGATGAAGCCTCAGATATGTCTTCTATGGATGTGCTGGACAGCGTGGAAAGGCTATATATCGTACCGGCGCGGGCGGCCGCAGACGCCACAAGTCGTTCCCCTTGATAATGAAATAACCGGGTTAATCCCGTCGGGGCCAGAATAAGCGGAAGGTGAATATTCTGCCCCATTACTTTTGTCGAAAGATCAATATCCTCCACATCCCTCAAAACTTTGGGAAGAAGGAAAAAATCATCAAAGGCTTCCCGATTGCGAGAAACGGTTTTCTCATCACCGGCGCCGCCATCCAGATAATCAAACACCATTCTGGGCAGACGCTTTTTCGCCAGACTGCGGAAATCATCCACATTCAAACATTTATCCAAGGCGGATGCAAAAAGGGCCATATCAGTTAACCTGCTCCAAAATTTTCCCCGGATTTAAAATGCCTTTGGGGTCCACGGCTTTCTTCAAACACCGCATCAGGGCAATTTTTACCACCGACAATGTTTTGCACCTTTTGTTTGAACGTCTCTTCACTCATGCCAGTAACTTCAGGTAAGCGTAAAAACAGGCAAAGAGCGTCAAAAAAATAATGGCGGCGAGAGACAGAATATTCATAAAACCTTTCGGCCTGTCATCCATATGGACCTCTTTATTATGCATGGCGTTATGATTTAAAAAGGCCACAATCGGCGCGAAGACAAAGGATACGGTCGTGGCGAAATCTATAAACATCTTAAAAGATGCCGCCCATAATATGATAAGCAGGTAAGCCCCGACACAGCCTGCAACCATAAAAAACAGATACAGCTTTCCTTTATTGATATGTTCTTCCTTCCAGGGCGTCTCATCCGTCTTCAGCCGTTCTGTGGCGATCATCAAGGCCCGTGGAAAACCGTCAATCACCGTAATGACCGTGGAAAAAAGAACTGCAAAGGTGCAAACCCCTATTAAAGGCACACACCACTCGCCAATAGATGAACTGTAAAGTTTTATGACCTGGGCGATAAAGGCCGAAGCCGATCCCGGAAAACGATCGCCAGTATTATGCATCAGAGCCGTTCCCAGAATGATGAAGCAAACCGCCAGCACAGTGGTGCCCACATAACCAATATTAAAGTCCATCCGGAATTGCCTTATGGCAAATCGTGATGGTTTTTCTTTGGCCTTTTTCAACGTCCACAGGGACTGCCAGACACTGGCTTCAAGCCCGGTCGGCATCCAGCCGATGAATGCAATGATAAAAAACAAAGAGGTGATGCTGACTTCCGGTGGAAACGCCGTAAAGCTGGAAAATATATCATAATTCCAAACGGCATTAATTGTGGCGAGGAATGTCAAGGCAGTGAATATAATGACCAAAATCTTGACCAGCTTTTCAAGCACCGCATATCCACCGAATTGCAGCAAAAGAACACAGGAAAGCATCAGAAGCGGACTGATTACTAAAATCGGCGCCGTTGTTCCCGTCACAACGATAATAACCCCGGACGTTGCCAGGGACAAAGCAGCAAAAACCACCGGCATGACAAGAAAATTTACGATGCCGTAGGCAACCACAGCCCATTTCCCGATATTACGGTATCCCTGAAGAAGTGTTGTCCCAGTGGCCAGGGAATATTGTGTCCCAAACTGAAAGGCCGGGTATTTTATAAAATTAACCAGCAATACAGTGAGTAACAAACCCAAGCCAAATTCCGCCCCGGCACGGGACGACTGCACGACATGTGATACGCCAACACTGGAGGCGGCAAATAACAACCCGGGGCCAAGGATTATTTTGAATTTGTTATTTTGGGACTGATCAGACATCAGACATCCTTCTTACCAACTCGAGCAGGAATTTATGCATATCCTGAACGGATCAAAGATATGCATAAATTTTATGTTATAGATGGAAATTATATGCTGGATCAGAAGGTAAAATCCGCCGTTAAATACCAGTTTCGGGGCCGGGCGAATACGGCAAGAGCATAGCCAATAGTCGCATTGGAATCCCCTGCAATCATATATTTTTCGTCAAAAACATTATTGACCCCGAACGTCAAGCGCCATTTTTCATTCGGGTCGTCATAGGCAATATTCAGATTCACATTGTGATAGGCGTCCGAAGCAACCCGTGTATCATTTACCGGCTCAAATTCGATTTTTGATTTATAGACCCAATCAGCACGTGGCGTTAATGTCCCGTTATCCCCAAGATCAATACGGTATGACACCCCAAGGTTCGATGAAAATTCCGGTGTTCTGATAAGGTCATCATCAAGAGTGACGCCAACCCCGCTATTTTCATCAATTTTATCATACTGGGCATCCTGATAGCCAGCCGCCCCCTGAATGAAAAGCGCCGGCAAGGGAATCCAGGTAAATTCCACCTCAATACCCTTGATGGACGCCTCTGCGGCGTTAGCTGTTATCGTATTGAATTGACCTGGCGGATTAGCGGCAACCTGAATATTGGTATAATCGGAATAAAAGGCCGCCAGCGCGAAACGCAATCCATAATCCGGTATTTCGGCCTTTAAGCCAGCCTCATAAGACGTTACCTGTTCAGGCTCAAATGTTGGTAATTGATCATCCCCGATACGAGTCACCGGATTTGTCAATCTCTGTACGAAACCACCACTTTTAAAGCCTTTGGAGACATTGACATAGGTTGATACCTCGTCTGATATATCATAGGCCAATATTCCACGCCATGTGACTTCCTGAAAATCAAGACTTTCTTCCCCAGTGGGAATGATAAAAGTATTTGTGGCGACAATCGTGGAAACCGGATCAAACCGTTTTGTTTCATCAGTATAGCGTATGCCGCCTGTAGCATGAAGCTTATCCGTCACGTCATAGGTCCCCTCAGCAAATACGGCGAAATTGTCGTTATCGTTGGATCCTCCAATATTTCTCGGGAAATTTGGTATTATGCCTTCGACAAAATCAAAATCAGAGGCCTCCTCCTTCATGTAGAATGCGCCTGTCACCCAGTTAAACCGCCCGCCAAAAGAGCTGCCATTCATCTGGAATTCCTGACTGAACTGGTACTGCGCAAAGTCGGATGTCGTCTGAAAAATCAAGAAAGGGGTTGCATCGGATGATCTGGCGAAACGCGCATCCACTTCCCGATACGCTGTGATGGATTTAAAGGAAAGATTATCCTGGGCCCGCCATTCCCCTGTAAAGGAAACGCCCCATTGATCGACGTCACTCTGGGATGGACCCGTATCAGAGGTTTCAAAAGGCCCGCCGATATATTGTTCGTTGGCGCAGGCGGGATTGTCAACAGGACCACCCCCCGCACATTCAGCCGGCGCACCATTGCCAAATTGATTGTTGTTAAAAAAGGAAACAAAGGCCCCGCCTATTCCGGTGGCGACTTCAGGGGCGCTTTCCTCACGTGTCCTTGTTCCATCAATGGATAGTTTAAATGTCAAATCTTCGGTTGCATCCCATATAATTTTCGCCCGGCCGCCGAACACATCTTCATCGCCCAGCTTATCACTGTTCGGAACAAGAACCCGCTCTACATAACCATCCCGTCTTTTGGACAAACCGGTGAGGGCAATCTTGAAGGTGTCACTGATCGGCAGATCAATTGATGCGAATATTTCTTTCCTGCTATCTTCTCCCCCGGTTGCCCGGACGCGACCAGCATACTCATCCCCCGGGTCCCGCGTCGCCAGACTGATTGCCCCGCCAATAGTATTGCGCCCAAACAGGGTTCCCTGAGGCCCCCTGAGAACTTCAATGCTCGCCAGATCAACAACATCCAGAACGGAACCAATTGTTCGCGCCAGATAAACACCGTCAATATATATGCCGACCCCCGGATCAGTCACCGGCGTAAAGTCATTCTGACCAACGCCGCGGATATAAACAACAGCCGCAGAACTGGAACCCGAACTTGTGCCGCCAAAAGAGAAATTAACGTTCGGGGCAATATCCGCCACAGCGGAAATATCTGTCATATCCCGTACTTCCAGGGCTGTCCCGCTAATGGAGCTGACGGCAATCGGGACATTAAGAAGATTCTCTTCCATCTTACGGGCTGTCACCGTAATTTCTTCCAATGTGAAGCCCTTTGTATCTTCCGATTGTTTATCCTCGGCAATGGCGGATGATATGGTGAGCATACTCACGGCCACTATAGTAACTAATGCGGTGGAGCTTTTGACGTCGAATTTTACGTTTTGCATTTGATTTGCCTCCTGTATTTTTGATTGATGTAATTTATTTATGTTGTTCTGTAGTAGACGCGATCATCGTTATTCGGCGAACCGGAAATAATCAAAAACTGTAAATCAGAAAGAAAAACTTAAATCCAGGAACCAGTTACGGGGCCGGGCGAACATAACCAGGGAATAGCCAATAACATTATTGGAATCCCCGGAAAGCAGGTATTTTTCATTGGTCAGATTCTCTATGCCGAAATTGACATGAAACTTATCTGCAGGATCAGCATAAGTGATCCTGAAATCCACCATATGATAACCATCCTGAGCAACGGAAGGGTCATTATCCGGCTCGAACTGAATGGAAGACTTATACGCCCAGTCAAATCGGGGAGACAGCGAGCCATACTCGCCAATGTCAAATTGATATGTGATCCCCATCATTATCGACCATTCCGGGGTTCTGATAAACGCATCATTCCTGTCAACCGTTACCCCGATATCCCCGATTTCATTATAGCGGGCATCCTGATAGCCCACGCCCCCCTCCAGCAACATTTTTTTGATCGGTTGCCAGGTAAATTCCGCTTCACCCCCCGCAATACTTCCCTGCGCCGCATTGGCGGTGACCGTATTAAACTGGCCTGCCGGGTTGGCGGCAACCTGAATACTATCATAATCAGAATAAAACGCCGCCAGATTAAGCCGCAGAAAATGCTCAGGAAATTCCATTTTCAGCCCAGCTTCATATAATGTGACATATTCAGGCTCAAATGTGGGCAAGTCACTGACCGGTTGGGTCAGACGCTGCACGAACCCCCCGCTTTTGAACCCCTTGGACAGGGTCAAATATGTCGTCATCTGATGTGATATTTTATAGGTAAGAGAAGACCGCCAGGTGAGTTCATTAAACGATAAATTCTTCTTGACCGGAGGTACAACCGGCACGTCATCGCCCACGATAATAGACGTTGGTAAAAAACGCTTGTCTTCAAACGTATATCTTAACCCCCCGGTAATATGAAGTTTATCGGTCACCGCGAATGTGGATTCGGCAAAGACGGCAAAATTATCATTCTGCGCCTCACCTCCTATAAGACGGGGGAAGCTGGACAAATCCGACTCCAGAAAACTTAAATTAGAGGCTTGTTCCGTCATATAAAAAAGCCCGCCCACCCATTCCAGCCTGCCGTGCAAGGACGTTCCAATAAACTGGACTTCCTCAGTAAACTGCGTCTGATGATAATCGTCTGTCGTCTGAAAAATGGTAAACGGCGTCCCATCGGAGGATCTGGAAAAAAAAGCATCTATTTCACGATATGACGTCAATGACTTCACCGTCAGATGGTCTGAAATTTTCTGTTCGGCGGTTAAGGCGACAGCCCATGTATCAATATCATTCTGCGATGGTCCGGTTTCATAGGATATAAATGGCTGTCCTATATATTGGTCATTGGCGCAGGCCGGATTATTGAAATCTCCCCCGCCGATACACTCGCCATTGCCCACGCTATTATTAAAATTCTCAATAAAGGGGGCATTTTCCTTAATATCGGTCGCAACTTCAGGGGCGGAATTCTCTCTTTCGCGGGTCCCCTCAAGGCTCATTTTCAAAGTCAGGCTTTCCGTTGGCCGGAAGAGAAGTTTCAGTCTGCCGCCATAGGTATCTTCATCACCCAATGCATCACCGACAAGGGGGCGTTTCACATAGCCTTCCCTTTTGCGGAAAAGCCCGGCAACGGTCATTGACAACCTTTTAGCAATCGGTAAATCCAGATTTGCTGAAACGGAATAAAGATCATCCTGGCCGGTTGTAAGTTTTATCCGGCCGCCTGTTTCATCTGTTGGTTCACGGGTGATCAGATTGATCGCGCCACCAATGGTATTGCGGCCAAACAGGGTTCCTTGCGGTCCCCGCAATACTTCAAGCCGTTCCAGGTCAACGATGTCCAGAACAGCGCCAATTGTCCGTCCAAGATAGATGCCATCCACATATATGCCAACCCCCGGATCAGTTACCGGGGTGAAGTCATTCTGACCAACCCCGCGGATATAGATCACCGCCGCCGACCCTGACCCGGAACTGGTCCCTCCTGAGGAGAAACTTACGTTGGGAACAATATCTGATATGGTTGATATATTCTCTACCCCCCGCCGTTCCAGATTAATACGGCCAAGCACCGTCACCGCGATCGGGATATTGAGAGGGTTTTCCTCCCTTTTACGGGCGGTGATAATAATTTCCTCAAATATAGATCGATCATTATCCTCACTTCCCACGGCACTGACAATCCATTCATCGGCGGACATCTCGGCTGTTTCCACCTGCTTTTGCAGATTCTGCGTCTCCGCATCATGCCCAACGGGCGCCATACGAAATATTCTGACCGTATTCCGGTTGGTGAATTCAAAGCTGAAACCGCTGTCCGCCAGTATAATTTTCAGGGCGTTCTCGGGCGTGTAAACCCCGAAAACCTTTCGGCTGGTCATTATGGAAATACGCGGATTGGAACTCATGAATTGAATATCGGATTGAACAGAAAATCTGGTAAGAGCCTGAAGCAGGGATTGTGAAGGAATATCAAATTTTTTGGCTTGTTTTAAGGATTGGCCATAGCCAGAGCTCGCCATGAATAACAATAACATGGCGGCGCCAAACAACGTCTTCCGCAATTGAGAATTTCTTCTCAATGAACAACGTCCTCCCCGCTCCCCAAAGTTTTTTTCTTATCTTAAAAAATCTTGGCCTTCATCATTTGAAAGGCTTCATTCATCCTCCGCCACCAGGTGCGTTTCATCATTACTGACTTGCACCGCTTTTACGGGATAACTTTTTACAATGGCGCTAAGCGCTCCCCGCCAATCCCCCGCATTAAAAACCGCATAGACAGGCATGTCTATTGCTTTTTTGCTTTTTAAAAGAATCCTGTGATTGCTATGCCGGTTAATCTCATAAAGGACATTATCGAGCCGTTGTCCCTGAAAAACAAGTTTACCCTCGCGCCATGACAATACATCCTGAAACGGATTGCTGCTATGTTGGGTAATTTTTATTTCAGGTAAATTCTCTTGCGCCATGTCTTTATCAGTATCAAGGAAAGGCCTCAAGGAAGCCATCTCCCCCGGAATTTTCAATATTCTGGCCAAGCCTTCGTGTTTGCCCATATTCTGTGTAATGCGGATGACGCCTTCAACCAATGTCACCATGACATTAAAATCGGGCATCAATTTAACATTGAACTGCGTTCCGATGGCCTGGACCTTGCCGTTACCGGCATAGACCAAAAAGGGCCGGACCGGATTATGGCTGACCTCGAAAAGGGCTTCGCCCTGTTCAAGTGTGATATTCCGTTCGTTGCCGGTATAATTCACAGTAATTCTGGATTGCGCATTCAAATGAACCGTTGAGCCGTCATCAAGGGTGATGGTCTTCATCTCAGCCCGAGCTGATGAGTAAACGCGCGTCTTCTCAATTTCGGTTACCGACGATATATATTGATATAAACCGGCCCCGACAATGATTCCTATAAGCGCAAGCGCCATTCCGGCCCTATAGATAACCCGGCTTTGCAATTGGGCAATGAAACCGGCAAAACCCCAATTCCTCCCTTTGGAATTATTTTGGGAATGCCTGACGCCAGACCACGCGCGCGGTTGAGGGACCGGAACCTTGCAGATTTCCCTCCATTCTTTCTGCAACTCTTCCATAGCTTTGACATGACAAGGGTCGCTGTCCCGCCACTCCAGATAGCTCTCAAATTCCTCAGGCGTAATATCCCCGGCCTCCAATAACGCCAGCCATTCATAGGCGGCTTCCGGGAAATCGCTGTTTTGTCTCTTTTTTCTGTCTTTGAACATATTCATACCCATCAATCGCCGTCACTCGCCAGAGAGGCCCTTGTGGAAGTGTTTCATGATTTGCGCCATATATTTTTGCACCATGCGACGGGATATATTATATTTCTGCCCTATCTCCGCTGTGGTCAAATCTTCCATCCTTCGTAAATAAAATATTTTCTGCTGCCTGTCAGACAGGTCATCAAACAAGTCGTTAAACCTGTCCCGGAATTGCTTGTAGCGAAGCCATTCCTCCGGGGACACTTCTGCGCCTGGAATTTTTGCTTCATCCATTTCCATATCCGCATCAATGGCGCGGATTTTCTTCTTACGAAAATGATTGATCGTCAGATTAAAGGCTATACGGAAAACATATCCCCGCGGATTTTCAATATCGCCTTCTTGCCAAGCCTTCAAATAACGGACGCATGTTTCCTGAACAATCTCTTCAGCCAGGTAATGGTCCTTTACCCGCGCAATACAGAAGGCATAAATATCGGCCCGAAGAATCTGCAATATATTTACAGTTTCGTCATGTGCTATGTCCTGATTATTTCCGCTATCCGGCCTATCCACTTCCTGCGTATCCTTTGGCGCAACCAGTTCATGTTTGCTTAATCTATAATTTAGCATATATCTTCACAGACGTTACACATCCATTTTGACGAACCTCAAATCAATAGAAATAAACAATATGAACATTTTTATAAACCGCCTTTCTAGACTTTATGCGCCCTGTCCCGGTCCGGCCGATTGACACGGCATATTCCTCGGGTAAAATCAGGAAACAGGAGTTAAGATATGGTCAACACGACAAAAATCCCGGCAGATCAGTGGATAAACACGGCCAGGGAAGCCCTGATCAGCGCAGGCATCGCCGGCGTCAGGGTCGACCGTCTGGCCAAAAGGCTGGGCGTTAGCCGGGGCGGTTTTTATCATAATTTCAAAAGCCGTGAACAGCTTCTGCAACAGCTTCTCAATCTCTGGGCCTCGGAAAATGACTTTTTCCCGGATGCGCCGCCGCCGCAAACCCCCGGCGAGGCCGTCGCCTATCTGAACCTCATGCTGGAGCGGCTCCTCGTGGAAGAGGGCTTCTCCCCCGCCTTTGACCTTGCAGTGCGGGAGTGGGCGCGCGTCGATCCGAAGGCCAAAAAATTCCTCGACCAGATCGACGAAAAACGTCTCGACCGCTTAACCCGGGTCTTTGACGCCCTGGGCTGTGACGGGAAAGAAGCCCCGATACGGGCCCGCGTTCTGTATTTTCACCAGATCGGCTTTTACGCCATGGGCTATCATGAACGCCAGAGCAAGGCCGAACGCCGTCTTGTCGCGCCGATTTATCTGCGCATCATTTGCGGCAAACGCTTCCTTGAGGCGGCGGAACAGCAAAACCGGAAATGGGTTTAATACCAACGGCCCTTTATGTCGGCAAGACCTCCAGCGCCTGTCGCAACAGACGCCAGGCATATTCCGCCCGGGACTGATCGACAATCACCCGGAAAACGGGAGGCTCCCCCGTCGCCTCGATATACATACCCGCCTCCCCGAGGAGGGACCGGGCGCAGTGGCCGGCCTTGAAGCTTCCGGGGTTCAGGTTTAACGGCGTCAGCGTCATCAGACACTGCCGCGCCTGAGGCCCCGTCAGGACCAGAACGCTTCGGGCGTGGCTCAGGGGCGTGATCAAAGCCGCTGTGCCCGAAAGCGCCCCGCCGAGAGACGCTGCAAGCGCCGCGACTTCCCCTTCCGGCCCGCTCAGCAACCACTCGCCCGGCGCAAGCCAGCCACAGCGCAACCCGCCGTGCTCGACAAAACGGTTGGGTCGGTCCGGCGGCTCCAGCCCCGCCTTCTCCGCCACCACGGCTCTCAAAGCTCTATCGCTTTTGCGCAACGTGATCTTGAGCAGCCCCGGAAACAGCTCCTCTTCAAGCCGGTTTTCGCCCTTTTCAAAAATCCACGGGGAATTTGTCGAACCAAGCGCCGACAGTAATGCAAGTTCAGTCATGGAGCCTTTCTCCCTCTGGATCATACCGTCCCGGCGCGACGATCCGCGCCCGCCGGCTATGGCCCAGATCCCAGATCCGGACCTCCTCCCCCAACCGCTGCCGGCCCCTTTGCACCAGTCCCAGGGCCACAGGCCGGCCGAGACTGGGCGACATGACGCTCGACGTCACCCAGCCCTGGGTAGCGGTCGGCGGCCCATCCCCCGCGGCGAGGACATGCGCCCCCGGCTTCAGCGGCCCCTGGCCGTCCACAACATCCAGACCGACAAACTGGCGGCGGTCTTCCCGTGTCGCTTCGGGGGTCATGGTTGATCGGCGGCCGACAAAATCATCCGATTTTTTGGCGATAATGCCGCCAAAACCCAGGTCGGCGGGCATGGTCGCGCCGTCCGTGTCTGCCCCCACATGAAGAAACCCCTTTTCGGTGCGCATCACCATCAGGGATTCCACCCCGAATGGCGTGATGCCTTCAGGCGCTCCCGCCTCCATCAGCCTCTCCCACAAGGCCCGGCCATAGCCCCGGGGTATCGACAGCTCATATGACAGTTCCCCGGTAAAACTCACCCGTTGCAGGCGGCAGGGCGCGCCGTCAAGCCGGCCTTCCCGGATCTGCATATGCGGAAAAGCTTCCCGGGACAGATCAATCGTCGTCTGCAATCGGGAGAGGACCTGCCGCGCGCGGGGTCCGGTGACGGTCATGACCGCCCAGCCGCTGGTGACATTCTCCGTCACCACCTCGAAATTGCCCCATTCACATTGCAGCCATTCCTGCAGCATGTCACTGACCGCATCCGCATGGCCGCTCGTCGTCCCCACCAGATAATGCTTCTCCCGCAGACAGGCGACAACCCCGTCATCGAACACAATCCCGTTTTCATTGAGCATCAGCCCATAGCGGCATTTTCCCGGTTTTAGCGTCTTCATGTTATTGACATACATGCGACTGAGAAACGCCGCGGCATCGGCGCCGCAGACCTCGATCTTGCCCAGGGGAGACGCGTCAAACAGCCCGACCCCGCCGCGCACCGCACGCACTTCGCGAAGGATGGCTTCGGCTTCCGTCTCACCGCCCTTCGGATAGCAGGCGGGCCGGGACCAGCCGCCATAATCCTCCATCCGTCCCCCTGCGGCCAGATGCGCCTCATGAGCCGGCAGACGCCGCAGCGGCATCAGGTTTTCGCCCACCCGGCGCCCGGCCAAGGCCCCGAGGGAAACCGGGTCATACGGCGGCCGGAATTTGGTTGTGCCGACCTCCGCCATGGGTTTGTCCAAAAGCCCTTCCATCACCCCGATGGCGTTCACATTGGCTGTTTTGCCCTGATCCGCCGCCATCCCCAGGGTGGTATAGCGCTTGACATGCTCCACCGAGGCGTAATTCTCCCGCACGGCAAGGCCCACATCGCTGTCGGTCACATCATGCTGAAAGTCGATCCAGGCTTTCGCGCCGGGACGGCCAAGCCGGGAAACATCCACCCGCCACAACGCATGGACCGGGGCCGGATCATCGGCTTGCGCCAGCGGCGCGGCAGGCGCGGGAATATCGTCATATCCGAGCGTTGCGACCGCCCGCCGCGTGGCCTCCACCGCCTGTGCAAGAGCGGTGCGAAGGCTAAACATCCCGGCCGCGGCCCCAATGGAGCTTTCCGCCTGCACGGAGTGGGAAGGGGTGAAAGCCTGGATTTCTTTATCAAAGGCGAGCTTGCCGCCGGACTGCGAAAAAAGCTGCACGGACGGGGACCAGCCGCCGGAGGCGAGAATCACGTCACAGGCCACCATGCGGCCCGTGCCGGGGGACGCCACCGCGCCGCCCTCAAGGCCATGCAGTTCCGCCGCCGTCACGCCCCGGCGTCCTTTGGCGTCGGTGACGGTGGTGCGGAAAAAAACGGGAATGCCCGCCTGCCGCAGCTGCGCCGCCGCGGCGCAGTCCGTCTGATCGCGCGCATCGGCAAGGGCGGCGATCGTCACCCCGGCGCGATGCAGGTCCAGCGCCACCTCATAGGCCCCGTCATGGGTTGTGGCGATCACCGCGCGACGTCCCGGCGCCACCCCGTAACGGTTGAAGTAGGTCTGCGCCGCCGACGCCAACATGACGCCGGGCCGGTCATTATTGGGGAAAACCAGCGGCCGTTCCAGCGCCCCTGTCGCCTCGATCACATGGCCGGCCCTGACTTTCCAGAGACGTTGACGCAGACGGGCTCGCCCCTTCTGATAGGCGTCCGTATCGGAAATATTTTCCAAAAGGCCCATCAGGCCATGATCATAAAAACCGAAAGCCGTTGTCCGGTTGAGCAGAGTAACGTTATTCATTTCCTCCAGTTCGGCCACCACGCTTTCCGCCCATGCCAGGCCGTCGGCGCCAGTCAGGGTCGTTTTCCTGGACAGCAGCGCGCCGCCCCATTCCCGGTCAAGCTCCACCAGCATCACCTGGGCGCCGGACCGGGCCGCCGTCAGGGCCGCCAGCAGTCCACAGGGGCCGCCGCCGACCACCAGGACGTCAGTATGGGCGAAGCGATGCTCATAAACATCCGGGTCATTCGTTTCCGGGCTTTTGCCCATGCCCGCCGCCCGCCGGATCAGCGGTTCAAACACATGCCAGTCCGGCCAGATGAATGTCTTGTAATAAAAGCCCGCCGGCAGGAACCTCTGAAACAGGCCGCTGACGGCCATCAGGTCGAATGCGGCCGTCGGCCAGCAATTCACCGCCCGCGCCTCCAGGCCGTGATAAAGCTCAATCGTGGTCGCCTTGACATTCGGCGTGCTTTCCGCGCCGCTTTCCAGCTGCACGAGCGCATTGGGCTCTTCAATGCCGGCCGCCATGACGCCCCGGGGCCGATGGTATTTAAACCCGCGCCCGGCGATGCGCACCCCGTTGGCCAGCAGCGCCGACGCCAGGGTGTCGCCTTCACAGCCCTGATAGTTCTGGCCGTCAAAACGAAAATCAAGCTTTTTGTCCCGGTTGATCCGGCCGCCCTCGGAAATACGGTAGCCGCTCATCGCCCGCCGCCTTTATGTCGGGTTGGCTTGATGTCCGGTTTGGGATCGGTCATGCGGTAAACCGCCCTGATTTCATGGGTCGCGGTGTCCCGCGCCACATTAAACCATTGCCGGCAGCCATGCTGATGCAGCCAGCGTTCAAAATTCACGCCCCGGGGGTTTGTCCGGTAAAACAGATACTGGGCCCATTCCGCATCACTGACCTGATCATGGGGGCCGGGACGCTGCAGGTGGCTTTCCCCGCCGCAGCGGAACTCAATTTCCGGGCGCGGCCCGCACCAGGGACAGGAAATTTTCAGCATGGCTTTTCCCTCTCTATAAATACCTAATGCGCGATGCCCGAGGCCGCCGCCTCGTCAATCAACGCGCCGGTTTCAAAACGTTTCAGGCTGAAGGGCGCCGTCAGCGGATGCGCCTCGTCCCGGGCTATGGTATGAGCGAAACAGAAGCCGCCGCCCGGAATGGCCTTAAAACCGCCGGTGCCCCAGCCGCAGTTGAGATACAGCCCCCCGACCGGGGACTTGTCCACCACCGGGGTCGAATCATGCATCACGTCAACGATGCCCGCCCATTGCCGGAGAAACCGCACCCGGGAAAATTGCGGAAACAGCTCCACAACCCCGGCCGCGGCATGCTCCATGATCGGAATATTGCCGCGCTGGGCATAGGACGGATAATGGTCCAGCGCCGTCCCGACCACCAGACCGCCCTTGTCCGACTGGCTCAGGTAAACCCCCGTGGCCGGCGACAGGATAACCGTATCCAGGCAAGGCTTCAGCGGTTCCGAGACAAAGGCCTGCAAGGCGTAAGAGGTCAACGGCAGCCGGAATCCGGCCATATCCGCCAGGACGCTGGAATGCCCCGCGACCGCAAGCCCCACCTTGTTGGTCCGGATCTCCCCCCTTGAGGTCTCAACGCCCCGGACCTGGCCGCCTTCGACAATAAACCCCGTAACCTCGCAGTTCTGGATGATGTCCACGCCCAGAGCGTCCGCGGCTCTTGCATAGCCCCAGGCGACGGCGTCATGGCGGGCGGTGCCGCCCCGGGGCTGGTTGAGGCCGGCGAGCACCGGAAAACGCGGCGACGGATTGAGTCCGGGAATACGCCTTTTCACCTCCGCCCCGTCGAGAAATTCCGCATCCGCCCCGTTCAGCAACATGGCGTTGGCCGACCGCCGCAGCATTTCCACCCCGTGCCGGTCATGGGCCAGCATCATCATGCCGCGCTGGGAAAACATGATGTTGTAATTCAGTTCCCTGGAAAGCCCCTCGTAAAGTTTTACCGAAAAATCATAAAAGGCCGTGCTTTCCGGGAAAAAATAATTGGAGCGGACCACGGTGGTGTTGCGGCCGGTATTGCCGCCGCCGATCCAGGATTTCTCCAGTACCGCCACATTGGTGACGCCGTGCTCCCTCGCCAGATAATAGGCGGTCGCAAGGCCATGTCCGCCGCCGCCGATAATCACCACATCATAGGCCCGCTTCGGCGTCGCATCACGCCAGGCGGGCGGCCAGCCGCGATGATGTCTCAGCGCCTCGCGGGCGAGGGCAAAGGCGGAATATTTTTTGCGGCGCGCTGCATTCACTTCGATTTCTCCGTTTTCCCGATCATAACATACATATATGTATTTTTAAAGAAGCCAATATCCGCTCCGCCTGGGGGACGCTGTTATCTTATGGGATTTTATTCCCCCACGCCAAGGATAATCAGCGCAAGAATAACCGGCGGCGCGACATAGCGCACGAGAATTCGCCACAGTCGAAACGACAGGCCCGCGGGCTCCAGGTTGAATTCCCGAGCGACGGTCAGCGGGCGCATCACCCAGCCGGCGAACAGCGCGATCAGAAGCCCGCCCACCGGCAGCATGATGCTGTTGGTCAGGAAATCCAGAAAACCGAAAATCGTCAGGCCGAAGACGGTCAGGGACTTCAGGCCCGAGAAGGAAAACACGGTCAAAAGCCCGATCCCCCAGAGCAGCAGGATGATCGCCACCACCGCTTTTTGGCGGCTCATCAGGCCGTGCTCCTCGATCCAGGCGACCCAGGGTTCGGTAATGGCGATGCAGGACGTAAACGCCGCGCAAACCAGGGCGAGGAAAAACAGGGGGGCAAAAAACCAGCCGCCCGTCATCTGGCCGAAGGCGGCGGGCAAGGTCTGAAACACAAGCCCCGGGCCACCGGAAGGCTCCAGCCCGAAGGCGAAGACAAGCGGGAAAATCGCAATGCCGGCAATCACCGCAACGCCCGTGTCCGCCAGGCACACTACCAGGGCGGAAGAGCCGATTTCCGCATCCGGCCCCAGATAGGCGCCATACATCATCATGGCCGCCATCGCCACGCCGACGGAAAAAAACGCCTGTCCGACGGCGGCGAGCACGGTGGAAAATCCGATCTTGCTGAAATCCGGCGTGAACAGAAAGTCGAGTCCGGCCGCTGCGTCCCCGGCCCAGAGCGCGTAGAGGGCGAGCAGAACAACCAGGCCGAACAGGAGCGGCATGACCACATTGACCGCTTTTTCTATGCCGCCTTTCAGGCCGCGCGACACCACGACGCCCACCAGCGCCAGAAAAACCGCATGACCGGCCATCATCCGCCAGGAATCCGCCAGAAGAGACTCAAAAACTGTCACTGAATGGGCGCCGTCGCTGCCGACAAAGGCGCCGGAAAGCGCCCGCGCCGTATAATCCAGGGTCCAGCCGCCGATCACGGCGTAATAGCTGGTGATCAGAAAAGCCGTCATCATGGTGAAGGCGCCGAGCCAGCCCCATTTTGCCGACGCGCCCGCCTCTCCGGCCAGCCGGATCATGGTTTGCCAGGGGCTGGCCTGCCCGCGCCGCCCCATCATCATCTCGGCCATTACCAGCGGCAGGCCGATCAACAGAATACAGCCGAGATAGACAACGACAAAGGCCCCGCCGCCGCTTTCCCCGGTAATATAGGGAAAGCGCCAGATATTGCCGAGGCCGACGGAAAAGCCGACCGTCGCCAACAGAAACGTCAACCGGTTCGTCCAGTGATGCCTCGTTTCAGATATTTTGTGCGCCACAGCCCTCTCCCTTTTTCTGCTCCCTGTTTCCGGCGCCCTATGGGCCGCGCCTCAGTCACCCGCGGACTTGACAGCCATCATATTATACATATATGAATTTTTCAATGGCTGAAGGCTGTCAGTCCATGAGCGACTTGCCCGCCCAGGCTATGTTCTCATGATTTCGGGCGGGCTGTTTGAGCCTGCAAAAGAGGACTTTTGACCCTTGTTAAATCACCGCCGTCGCTTCGATTTCCACTTTGGCGCCATGTTCGACCAGGCCAGCGATCTGAATCAGCGACATCACCGGATAAACACTGCCCATGACCTCCCGATAAACCGCGCCCAGTTCCTTCTGCTTGTCGAGATATTCCTGCTTGTGGGTGACAAACCAGGTCATGCGCACGATATGCTCCGGTCCCGCATCACATTCCCTGAGCACCGCCAGAATATTTTTCAGCGCCTGTTTCACCTGATCCTCAAGCGCTTCGGATTCGAATTCTTCCTTCTCGTTCCAGCCGACCTGGCCGGCGACAAAAACCATCTCTCCGCTGGTCTTGATACCATTGGAATATCCCTTGGGGCGCGGCCAGTTTGGCGGTTGCAAAATTTCCATCTTTTCGATCTCCTTCTGTCAGATAAATTAATTTAAACTTAAAATAATAGCTGAAATTTAAGGCCCGCCGCATCGCGGCAGGCCTTGACCTTAAACTTCAAACTGCTTTTGAATCTCCGCAATATCGCCCTTTTCCTCGCCGCAGGCAAAACGATAGGGCTTGCGTTGGCCGCGGTAAAGAACGCCCGTATTAAAACCGTCGTCGGTCATCAGTCGCCGCGCCGCCCGCCCCGGATCGTCGGTTTCGGGCACAACCGCCTCATGCACCTGTTCCTTCCAGACCTTCTGGTCCGGCCGGAAAGTGACGCAGGGACTTAAAATCTGCACGAAGGAAAAGCCCGGATGCTCAATGGCGTCGGCAATGATACTGGCGGTTCCCTTGACATCGCCGGAAAAAGTCCGGGCGATGAAATTGGCCCCGGAGGCGAGCGCAATCACCAGCGGATGAAAGGGCGACAGGCCGGTGCCGCCCGGCGACAGGGCGCTGTCCCAGCTTGGGTCCGTGGTCGGTGAGGGCTGGCCCTTGGTCATGCCGTAGACTTCATTGTCCATTACAATATAGGTCATATCCGTATTGCGCCGACAGGCATGGAGGAAATGGTTGCCGCCAATGGAAAAGCCGTCGCCGTCACCGCCGGCGGCGATCACGGTCAGCTCGGGCCGGGCGACCTTGACCCCGGTGGCCACCGTCAGGCCCCGGCCGTGGATCGAATGGAAACCGTAGCTGTTGATATAGGCCGGTATCCGCGACGAACAGCCGATGCCGGACACCACGGCGACATTTTCCGGCTGCAATTTCAGTTTCGCCAGCGCCTGGGTCACCGACAACAGCACATGATAGTCGCCGCAGCCGGGGCACCAGACCGGTTTCAGGGCTGATTTATAATCGCTGGCCTTGAATTTTTTTGTTGCTAATTCGTTCATTGGACTCTCCAGTTTTTCACGGTGTCAACAATTTCTCCGGGCCGGATGATCAGCGGCCCCGCCCGCCGGAAGGAACGCACCTCGCCCGGCAGGTCATAATTCGCCCGCAACAGTTTCAGGAACTGTCCGGAATGGCTCTGTTCGACGACGAGGATTCTTTTGGCGCCCTCAAGAGCCGCATCAAATTGTTTCGGCACCGCGGGCGACAGCAGCCGCATGGCGACCAGCTTGGCGCTGATCCCTTCCGCATTGAGTCTTTCGAGGCCTTCCCGCACCGCATTGGTGGTCGAACCCCAGGTCAGGACGACAAGCTCGCTGCTTTCCTCGCCCTCGACATCGGCCCAATGATCGCCGTAATTGAATTCAGACACCTTACGGTCCCGCTTGTCCATCTGGTCCCGATGGTCCTCCATCAGGGTTGACGGCAGACCCTTGGGGTTATGCTCCAGGCCATCGGCGGTATATTGACCGCCGGCGGTTCCCGGCAGCGACATGGGCGACACGCCGCTTTCCGTCACCGCATAACGCATAAAGCCTTCCACCGGTTCAGGCTCGACAAGGCGCTGGGCCATAAAGGAAATATTGGCCGGCGGATCAATCACGGCGCTGGCCTGACCCATAAACTGGTCGGACAATGTGATGGCCGCCGTCTGCATGGCCTCGGCCAGATGGACGGTCCACTGGGTGGTGAAAATGCAATCCTCGACCGAGGTCGCCGCCGTCACAATATGCGGCGCATCGCCATGCAGGCCGTAAACCGCAATATTGAGGTCGGTCTGTTCCGATTTGGTCGGAATCCCCGTGGACGGGCCGCCGCGCATGACATTGACGATCACCACCGGCGTTTCAGAGGATACCGCAAGGCCGATGCCTTCCATCATCAGCGACAGCCCGGGGCCGGAAGTCGCGGTCAGCGACGGCCGGCCGCCGAATGACGCGCCGATCGCCATATTGATCGACGCCAGTTCATCCTCGGCCTGGACCAGTGTTCCGCCGACCTTGGGCAGGTTGGGCGACATCCATTCCAGAACCTCGGTCGCCGGCGTGATCGGATAGGCGGCGACAAAACGGATACCGCCGCGCAACGCGCCGAATCCTGCGGCCTGATTGCCGCTGATCAGCCAGCGATTCTCGCCCGCCTGCGCCGGCGACACGGTGACCGGCGAAGACAATTCCGCCACAGCCTCATACCCGGCGGCAACCGCCTGGCGGCTTGCCGTCACAGCGGCATCGCCTTTCTTGCCGAGCTTCTTGGCGATAATTTCATATATCGGATCTTCATCGAGACCAATCAGGGCCGACACAAGGCCAAGGATGACCATATTGGCCCGGCCGCCCTCAACGGTTTCCGCCAGCGCCCCGATGGGAACCTCGATGACCCTGGCGCCGCTGGCCGCCAGAATTTCCGGCACGGCGCCCGCCGCCGGGTCGGTGACAATCAGGCTGTCCGGTCCCAGGGGCACCTCCGCCGCAAAGCGTTCCGCGCCCTTCCAGTCCACGGCGACCAGAATATCGAACGTATCATCCACGCAGTGAACCGGCTTAGCGGCCAGCCGCAGCAGCGCCGCCGCCTCGCCGCCCCGTATCTGCGGGCCAACCGTCCGCGTCATCAGGCCGTACAGCCCCGCCCTGGTCGCGGCTTCCAGCATCATGGAGCCGGAGGTCATGACCCCTGCCCCGCCGCTGCCGACCATCGCCAAGGACACCGATCTGTTGTGATCATTATCGGTCATATCAATATTCCCTTTCACTTCTTTCCCCGCTCAAAATCGGGGCTCATCAGACCGTCATTTCAGAAATCCGGCCCCACGCTTTAAAGTCCGTTCAGCCGGAATCGGCCGCCCGTCGGCGCCTGATCCGTGACGCCATCGGGAAACAGAATACCGGGATAATTATCCCGGCCTGATTCCCGTGTCATCACGTCCGCCTTACCCTGCGCCTTCTCTCAACCCTGATATGAGCGCCACGCAAATGACCTTGTTGCTGGCCCTTGACCGGTCTTGTAGCTGAAGCTGCATATGACCTGATGAGTTCACCCGGAAACCCTCAAATAAACCTCATGTCATATTTTTATTCATTCAGCCCTTGACCTTTAATTCGGTATTGTGGTACTTAATTACTACTTTAATAAGTCTTTGCCGCTTCGTCAACACCTGAAAACAGATAAATTAAAAATCTGATCAGATCGCCCGAAGCATAAGGTGACATAAAAAATACTGTTAAAGTAAGGCGGTGAAATAAAACTGTCTCATATCAGGGCACTCAATGGGTAGATACCCATACGATCAAGGATGATCAGGCGTTAAGGATAAAATCGCCTGTGATGAAAATGAGGAAAAATAGGAGCCTTTTGATATGTCTGCAGACAGTCTGGTTAATCACAACCTGATAAGTGAATTCAACGCCCCGGGTATTGTTACGGAAAAACGCCCGGCGAAAACCCCTGATGGCGAGGTGGTTGACGGCCTTTATAACTACTGGATCATTCTGGACAATCCCGGCCAGTATAACTCCTACACCACGGAAATGGCCAAAGGGGTCATCCTGGCTTTCCGCGAGGCAAGCGCCGCCCGCGATGTGGTCGCCGTGATCTTCACCGGATCCGGCGACAAGGCTTTCTGCAGCGGCGGCAACACCAAGGAATATGCCGAATATTACGCCGGCAACCCCCAGGAATACCGCCAGTATATGCGCCTGTTCAACGATATGGTCTCCGCGATCCTCGGCTGTGACAAACCGGTGATCTGCCGGGTCAATGGCATGCGTATCGGCGGCGGGCAGGAAATCGGCATGGCCTGCGACTTCTCCATCACCCACGATATGGCGAAATTCGGCCAGGCCGGCCCGAAACATGGTTCGGCCCCCATCGGCGGCGCCACCGACTTTCTGCCGATCATGATCGGCTGTGAACAGGCCATGGTGTCCGGCACCCTCTGCGAACCATGGTCGGCCCATAAAGCCTATCGCATGGGCATCGTCGCCGACATCGTGCCGGCCCTGAAAGTGGACGGTGAATATGTCGCCAACCCGTTGGTTGTCACCGATCAGTATCTGGACTCCTACGGCAAGATTGTTCTCGGCGAATCCAAAAGCGGCGCCGCCCTGACCGAAGGCAAGGAAATGCTCAAAAAAGGTGAAATGGACCTCAGCCTTCTGGACGCCAAGGTTGATGAATTCGCCGCCAAATTTGTCAATACCTTCCCGGAATGCATGACCAAGACCCTGGAAGAACTGCGCAAGCCGAAAATCGAGGCATGGAACGCCAACAAGGAAAATTCCCGCGCCTGGCTGGCGTTGAATATGATGACCGAGGCCCGCGCCGGCTTCCGCGCCTTCAATGAGCCGGTCGGACGGGACCGTGAAATTGACTTTATCGCCCTTCGCAAAGCGCTGGCCGCCGGACAACCCTGGACTCCCGAGTTCACGGAAAGCCTGATGCCCGCGGCCCGCAGCAAATAGAAACAGATAAGGAGACTTGAGATATGGCAACAAGACAGGAAATTATCGACCGCTGTCAGGCGCTTTACGATGATCTTAATTTCACCGCAGCGCGCGCGTGGAAAGACGCCGAACCCGGACGCCATGTCATCGGCTTTATGCCCATGTATGTGCCGCGCGAAATCATTCATGCCGCCGGGATGCTGCCGCTGGGTATTCTGGGCGGCGGCGACCAGCTGGAAGTGATCCAGGGCGACGCCTACTATCAGAGCTATATTTGCCGCATTCCGCGCTCGACCATCGAACTTCTGCTGACAGAGCGGCTTGATTTCGTTGACGGCATGCTGTTCCCCAGCATCTGTGATGTCATCCGCAACCTGTCCGGCATGTGGAAGCTGCTGCGTCCCGAGGTATATTCCCATTATTTCGATGTGCCGCAGAACTATATGAGAGAGGTTGGCGGCGAGTTTTACATTCATGAACTGAATGAATTGAAGCAGGATCTGGAAAAGATCAGCGGCCGCAAGGTCACCGATGAAGATCTGAAAAACTCCATCGAACTCTATAATGAAAACCGCCGGCTGACCCGGGAGCTCTATAAGTTCCGGGCGGAACAGCCATGGCTTGCCCCGTCATCGGAAGTCTATCTGATCAATCGGGCCGGCATGCAGCTCCCGGTGGAGGACCATAACGTTCTGATCCGGGATTATATCGACGCGGCGAAGCTCGAAGATCGTCCGAAACGGGACAACAGCCGGGTCGTGATTTCCGGCTCCTTCTGCGAGCAGCCGCCGCTCAACCTGATCAAGTCGATCGAAATGTCCGGCTGCTATGTGGTTGATGACGACTATATGCTGGTCAATCGCTGGTTCACCAAGGACGTGCCGACCGATTGCGACCCGATGCAGGCCCTGTCCTACACCTTCCTCGAAGCATCGGTCAAAATGCCGTCCTGCTTTGAACCCGATGAGGACATCAAAGGCCAGTTCCTGGTCGATACGGTCCGGGAAAACGGCGCCGAAGGCGTGATCTTCGCCGCCACCAGCTTCTGCGATCCGGCCCTTCTGGAACGGCCCATTCTGCAGGATGTCTTGAATCAGGCCGGCGTGCCGCACATCAGCTTCAAATATGCTGAAAACACCGGGCAGATGCAGCCTATTCGTGAACAGGCAGGAACTTTTGCCGATTCGATCAAATTATGGAGTTAAACAATGAGCGCACCCGCAAGAAAACCCTCTACTGACGTGCAAAAAGACGCCTCCATGGCAAAGCAAAAAGCCATGATCGACGGTAACTTCGAACGTCTTGGCAATGTCAAGACAACCGGTGAGAAAGTATCCTATACCTTTGTCCCCGGCAACCTGAACGAACTGGTCATGTGCTTTGACATGGTCGGCAACTATCCCGAAATCAACGCCATTCAGAACGGTTTGCGCAAGAAATCCGGCGGCATGATCATGGAAGCCGAAAAATGGGGCCATTCAGAGGATGTCTGCACCTATGTCAAGGCCGACGTCGGCATGATGCGCAAGGGCAATATCGGCCCGACCGGCAAGCCGATCCCCGAGCCCGACATCCTGATGCTCAGCTATACCGGCTGCTATACCTTCCTGAAATGGTTCGAACTGCTGCGGCATGACTATAAATGCGAAACGGCGATGTTGCATGTGCCCTATACCGGCGACGGCAAAATCACCAAAAGCATGGTTGATTATGTGGTCAAGCAGCTCAAGGAGGAAGTAATCCCGAAATACGAAAAGGTCAGCGGCGTCAAATTCGACATTGACCGTCTGCGGGAAAATCTGGCCCATTCGGCCAAGGCGGAAGATGATTTCGTCTGGGTTCTCGAATCAGCCAAGAACAAGCCCTCGCCCATCGACGCCTATTTCGGCGGTATTTATTACATCGGCCCGATCTTCACCGCCTTCCGCGGCACGGACCTGGCGGTCGATTATTATAAAACCCTGCGCAGCGAGATTGAGGAACGGATCCGCAAGGGCCAGGGACCGATCACGCCGGAAGGCGAAATGAAGAACGAAAAATACCGGATCGTCACCGAAGGTCCGCCCAACTACACCAGCATGCGCGATTTCTGGAAAATGTTCTATGACGAAGGCGCCGTCGTGGTCGCCAGCACCTACACCAAGGTCGGCGGCACCTATGACTTCGGCTTCCGCCATGACCCGTCGCGGCCGCTGGAAAGCCTGGCCGAATATTGCATGCATTGTTACACCAACCGCAATCTGCCGGAACGGACCCGGATGCTGGAAAGCTATATCAATGACTATGAAGCCGACGGCCTGCTGATCAATTCGATCAAAAGCTGCAACAGCTTCGCCGCCGGGGAATTGATGATGATGCGTGAAGTTGAAAAACGGACCGGCAAACCGGGCGCCTTTGTCGAAACCGACCTTGTCGACCCGCGCTATTTCTCCGCCGCGAACGTCAAGAACCGTCTGGAGAGCTATTTCCAGATGATCGATCAAAAACGCCGCGCCGGCGCCTAAGGTCAAGGACAAAGAAAAGGATAAGACGATGAAATGCTTTATTGGAATTGATCTCGGTTCGACGACGACCAAGGCGGTTGTCATGGACGAGAATAAGAAAGTTGTCGGCCGCGGCATCACCAACTCGCGGTCCAACTATGACACCGCCAGCGCCGTCGCCAAACAGGAAGCCATGATCGACACCCGCTTTACCCTGCTGCGGGGCAATCTGGACGGCAACGATAAATTTCAGGGCAAACAGGATGTATTTCTGGATGACCTGGAGCGGAATTTCCGCCGGGAACAATTTGTCGATCAGCTTGACGACCTGAAGGCCACCTGCCTGCGCAACGCGGAAGGCGAACGCTTTGACGAGGTTCGCACCGTACTGACCGAGGTTCTCGACGGGGTGTTTGACAACCTGAGGGAAGAATCCCTGGCCCTTTACGCCAAGGGAGCGACACGCAAATCAGACTTCTTCCGCGATATTGCCGGCGGACGGTTCATGACCCTGTCTGAGGATATTTCGAAAGAGGCGGGCATCAATTATGACTTTGCCCTCAATGTCTATGACAAATCGATCATCGAGGTCGAAAACCGGCCGCCGTCCGGAAATCTCGAAGGAAAATTTCTCAGCGGCCTTCGGCACCTGATTGACGAATCGCCCGAATTGGGCATTGTCTATGAAGACGTGCTCGATCCGGTGAAAAACGCCCTGGCGGTGGAACTGGAGGAAAGTTTCGTCGTCGGCACCGGTTATGGCCGGGTGCGGCTGCCCTTCCCCAAGGAGCATATCCGTTCGGAAATTCTCTGCCACGGCCTCGGCGCCCATATGATGTATAACGGCACCCGCACGGTGCTCGACATCGGCGGCCAGGACACCAAGTCCATTCAGGTCGACAAGAACGGCGTTGTCGATAATTTCCAGATGAACGACCGCTGCGCGGCGGGCTGTGGCCGTTATCTCGGCTATATTGCCGACGAAATGAACATGGGCCTGCATGAACTTGGTCCCATCGCCATGAAGGCGACCAAGGCGGTCAAGATCAACTCCACCTGCACCGTGTTCGCCGGCGCCGAGTTGCGCGACCGTCTGGCGCTCGGTGAAAAGCGGGAAGATATTCTGGCCGGACTTCACCGGTCAATCATTCTGCGCGCCATGTCGATCATCGCCCGCTCCGGCGGAATCGAGGATCAGTTCACCTTCACCGGCGGCGTGGCCAAAAATGAAGCCGCCGTCAAGGCGCTTCGCGAACTGGTCAAGGAAAATTACGGTGATGTCACCATCAATATCGACCCTGATTCAATTTATACCGGCGCGCTGGGCGGTTCTGAATTCGCCCGCCGCGCTGTAATGGAGGCTTAAGATGACATTAACAGTAGGAATCGATGTAGGAACCGGCGCGGTTAAAACCGCATTGTTTGAAATCAACGGTGATGAAATCAACTGGATTGACAAACAAACCGACCGGATCAGAAACCGCGAGCCCTTCGTTCTCGCCGAAAACGCCTTTGATTATCTGTTGGAGAAAAACGGCTACAGCCGCGATGACGTGGATTATGTGGCGACCACCGGCGATGCGGAAAATATCCCCTATGCCACCGGTCACTTTTATTCCATGACCACCCATGCCCGCGGCGCGCTCTATCTCAACCCCGAGGCCCGGTCGCTGATGGATATTGGCGCCCTCAATGGCAAGGCGATCAGCATGGATGAAAAGGGCAAGGTTCTGAAATATAAAATGACCAGCCAGTGCGCCTCCGGTTCCGGCCAGTTCCTGGAAAATATCGCCCGTTATCTCGGCATCGGCCAGGATGAAATCGGCGGCCTCAGCCAGCAGGCCGATGATCCGGAGGTCGTCTCCGGCATCTGCGCCGTGCTGGCGGAAACCGATGTCATCAACATGGTGTCCCGCAGCATTTCGGCGGCCAACATCCTGAAAGGCATTCATATCTCCATGGCCGGCCGCCTGGTCAAACTGCTGAAATCACTCAAGGTGACCGACGGTGTTGTCATGTGTACCGGCGGTCTGGCGCTGGACAGCGGGCTCGTGCTGGCGCTCAATGAAGCGATGGCGAAAAACAAGATGGATATGCCGGTGGTGTCCCATGAGGACTCCATATACGCCGGGGCGATCGGCGCCGCCATCTGGGGCGCCTTCCGTCATGAAAAACTGGCCCAGCTCGAAGATATGGCCCAGGCGTCCTGACGCCGCGCCACGTTATGTTTGACATGAAAACGAAAGGATAAAATTATGGCTTTATTGATCAATGACGATTGCACGGCATGTGACGCCTGCGAACCGGTATGCCCCAATGAGGCGATCAGCGAAGGCGAGCCAATTTATTCAATTGACCCCTTCAAATGCACCGAATGCGTCGGCGCAGACGATGAACCGCAATGCGTTCTGGTCTGCCCGGCGGAATGCATTGTACAGCACCCGGACTTTGTCGAAAGCGAAGACGAATTACAGGCCAAATATGACGCCATGAACTGACGGCGTCAGGGCGCTGGGATTTTACCCGGGAATGTTTAAAAAGCTGGTGGATTTTCTTCCATCAGCTTTTTTTATTTAACTCCGCATTTAATCAAGAAATATCCCGAAAAAAAGGGCCAGCGGCGACAGCTGACCCTCGCAGTAATGTTTTTTCAGTTTGCGACCTATACGGTTCTGGTGACCGACAGGCTTTGCGCCGGCATAAAGCCGTTATGCTGCAAAAAGCCCTGCAGGGCCAGTTGCTTCGCCCCCACCTCGGTCCGGACAAGGTCCGTCCGCAACACCGTCAGGTTGGCCATCAGTTGCGACAGCAGGGCGCTGCCGACATGTCTATGGCCGTAATCCGGATCAACCCCCAAAGTGTCAATGATCGCCGCCGGCTCCGTCCGGCCGAATTCGCCAAAATCCACCCGCGCCATGACAAAACCGACCACATGATCGTCCAGCTCGGCGACCAGGGACACCCGGACCCCGGATTCTTCCAGTATCTCAGCCATTTTACGGTCATAATAGGCGGAACGGTCAAGGCCCATATTCTTGGCGTCGATTTTGATGATTGCCGCCAGGTCTTCCTGTTTCAGGCTCCGGCACGGCACCTGATCCCGGGACAACGCCACGCTGTCATCCCCGGACGGATCACTATAGTCAATTTCCGCCGTCTCCTGATCCGCCTGATCCACTTGGGTATCCAGATAACCGGCTTCCCGCGCATAGATATATCGCGGCGCCAGAGTAAAGCCGGAGGCGGCGAAAAAATTCAGCATGCTTTGATCCGTCCAGTCAACCTGGCTGCGGATTTCATGAATATCCTTGCCCTGGATGATCGCCGCCAGTTCCGCCACCAGGCCATGGCCGACGCCCTTGCGCTGGGCCTCGGCGCTGACCCCGATGTCATCAATCACCGCAACGGTTTTATCGCCGCCAAAAGCGCCCTGTTGCAGGCGGGCCAGAAGATAGCCCTCGACATAACCATCACTCTCATAGGCGATATAGACAAACTGCTTCGGCGCCTTGAGCGCCGCGGCGACGCGTTTTTCAAAAAAATTCTGCCGGGATCGCCCGGTGTTATTTTCATCGATCTCAATCACCCGGGACAGATCCTCCGCCGTCAGGGGCCGCATTGTGCCGTCAAGCTGGGTCATTTTCTCTCCACCTCTCGCTGTTCAAAATGGGCCGGATAAAGATCAGGCCGGTTTTCCAATATACCTCAACGCATCTCCGAATATTCCATCATCAACTGCCCGTCCTCATCCTCTTCGACGATGTCTTCCAGCATCGGCAGCAGGGCCATTTCTTCCTTTTGAATATGGGAGATCATCCGTTCAATCAGTTCAACGCCCGACTGGCGGAACTGGGTCCATGACGCGTCCTGAAAGCCCTCTGTCCGCGCGGTTTTCGCCAGTTCGGACAAAATCCCCCCCAGCGGTGTTATAACATTATGCTCGCCGGTCAGGATCTGACTGATCGGACTGTCGCCCGCCGCGCCGAGCAGGGGGAATAATTTTTCCTCCTCGAAAGTAAAATGATTTTTCACATCGCATTCGACAAGATTGATGACATCGCCGAGCAGCGAGGTGATCTCGGGATTGTCGCCGACAGGCGTTTTCTTCGGGCCATATTTCTGAAATATTCCCTCAAGTCTTTCCAGGACATTGATCGTGACAAGATGCTCATCATGCAGGGTACGGGTGATTTGACGTTCAAATGAAAACATGGGACTCTCTCGATTTTAAATATGGTATTTTGGTACTGTAATGCTTAATTGAGCTAAAATCAATATCATTCTTCAGGTTCCTGCCGCGAAAAACCGATATTACGCCCGCCGGGGCCGGTTGCGGATCATATGGCGCACGACGATCAGCAGATAGGCCAGCAAACTCGCGGCGCCGATCAGACCAAGCGCCGCCCCGACCTGGATGATCAGGGTCAGATCGAGGATAATCCCGAGGGCGACCACGGCAAAACCGCCCAGATGCCCGACCGCATTGATCCTGAGCCATTTCTCATCGGCCATCGACGACGCCAGCATGGGAATTCCGCCGCTGCCCGAGGTATGCATGCTGCTGAGAAACGGCAGAATACGTTGCAGGACGCCGACCAGAAACGTCAGCAGCCAGCCGATAATCGCCAATGCGGCAAACAGGACGTGACCCGTTTCCGGCCAATAGCCCATCTGCCCGACAGCGGCCCAGAGCAGCGTGACCGGCAACATTGCCCATGCCGACCGGATCAGGACAAAGGGCACTCCAAGACGCTTTTTCATCCGCGCCTTGTAAACGCCGGTCATGCCCCGCAGATAAAACCCGGCGCCGGTCAGGCCGGCGAAAATTCCGATCAGGGCGAGCCATTCCAGACCGCTGTTGACGCCCGCCACAACCAGGATGATCGCCAGGATCATGCCGCCGCAGGACAGGCGACCGAGCTTTTCCGACGGCGCCGGCGACAGGGCGAACATCGGCACCAGAATATAGGAAAACCCCATGGCGAGCAGGCCCATAAAGCCAAACACCGCCAGCACCATATGACTAACCGCCATCGCCAGGTGATCCGCCATAAAGCCCTGCTCCATGTCGATAATCAGCATAACGCCCAGCACAACCAGTCCCAGCAAGGACAGCATCGCGCCCCAGCAATGGGCCATCACCGCCGCCATGCCCCGGACTCCGCGGATATTGTCAATAATCAGGTAAAAAAAGATCAGCAGGCCGCCGCCCGCCAGCAGGGCCCCCGCCAGCATGCCAAGGAACCAGCCGATATACATGGCGCCGGCCAGCAGCAAAAACCCCGGAATGAAGATCCAGGAAAGCAGGCGGCAGATCCAGAATCCCTTAAATGCCCGGCGGGTCGCCACCGACAAAAGCTGCAGCGACGCGCCGATCACGGTCATGGTCAAAACGCCCAATGTCGCCAGATGAATGGTGCCGAGCATGGGGCCGCTGCCGATCATATAGCCGGTGACGTCTTCCGCATTCAGCAAAAGAGACGCCCAGAACAGGACATAAAAAACCATCGCCGCGGTAAAAAAGCGAAATGGAATTGACGGCGGGAGAAGGCGTCCATGGGCGCCGGACAAAAAATTTACACTGCTCATTCTTCACTGTCCTTCCTGACTTTACACATCCGGACTGTCAACCCTTCATCGTCCTGGCCGGTCACCTGCGCCTGCCAATTGCATTCAACCAGTTCCGGATATAAATAGATCGGGTCGCGCATCAGGCGCACGGTGAAATCATCGCCGCCCTCGCCGCTTTCAATGACTTTTAATATGGCGATCATCGGATTGGGCGGTTCCAGCCCGCGGAGATCCATCTCAAGCACGCCGTCGCGCCAGGTCATGGGGAAGGCCGGCAGATCCGGCAGTTCCGGCAGGCGCCGCGCCTCCCCACGTCTGAAGCAGACCCGCCAATGGCCCTCGGCCACCCGGGTCACATGGCTGTCAAAGCCCCGGTCCGCCATCAGGCGCCGCAGGGGAATGGGATCAAACGGGGCCTCAATCAGCAGAATATCCTCTGGCGCCATCCGGTCCACTTGCGCCAGTATCCGGTCCAGCGGATCGCGGCCCGCCTTCAGGACCGGCCGAACATCCATCCGCAGGCAGTTTTCTTCGTCAAGAGAGCTCACCCAGGCCGGAACCCTGGCCCCGGAAATAGCATCAGATGTCGTCTTGTCGGTCATTTTCGATTTTATGCTTTCCAAATCGCTTCCATAACAATAGCTTGAAGGTAGCACAGTAAATTGGTATTGTAATGCGTAATTCCATATAAAAACTCAAAAAAAATAACCGAACAATCAGGGATAATATAAATTTAAATGGTAAAAATTAACGAATATCATCAGGATAGCGGCATCACGGTTCGCAGCGCGCGGGATAGCGACCTGGCCAAACTGATCGAGCTTGACGGCGAAATCAGCGGCATCAACAAACCGGAATACTGGAAGGAATCCCTGCGCCGCTTCGGCGGCATGCAGGAAGGGCGCTATTTTCTGGTCGCGGAAAAGGATGACGCCGTGGCCGGATTCATCGTCGGCGAAATCCGCGCCTGGGAATTCGGCTCCGCGCCCGGCGGCTGGGTTTTCTCTTTGACCGTTGATCCGAACACCCGCCTTGGCGGCGTCGCCACCCTGATGTTCAACACCATTTGCCGTTGTTTCAGGGATGAAGGCGTCGATCGGGTCCATACCATGATCGACCGCGACAATATCACCGTCATGGCCTTCTTCCGCAGCCAGGGCATGATGGCCGGCAGCAGCATCCCGCTTCAGATGGATTTATCGGATCTGAGCGAGGACGGCAGCGGGCCAGTTGTCGGGGGAGACGGGTCATGAAACTGCAAAGATCAAGCCGTCTCGCCCTCTATTCCGTGCTCGAACTGGCTTCCCGCCCCGATGAGCAGCTTTCCGCGTCGGAAATTGCCGCCAAATTCGATGTCTCGCTCAATCATCTGGCGAAGGTGCTGCGCGATCTCGGCCGGGCCCGGCTGGTCGAGGCAGTGCGCGGCGCCGGCGGCGGCTATCGTTTCTGCGGCAATCCCAAGCGGACGACTTTGAAGGATGTGGTCGAGATATTTGAGCCGATCACCCTGCATGACGCCGGGGGTTTTGAGCCGGGCGACCGCAGCGAATTCGGGACGTCGCTGGCGGTGGTCCTAGGGGAGATCGACGACATCGCGCTCGCGACCCTCGATTCCATCACCCTTGAAACCATGCTCAAGCTGACCAGTCGGTTTCGGAAGCAGGCAACCCAGCTCGCCTGATCATCACATTAAAAACCGCGAGGAAGTCTTCTCACCTTTCCCGCGGTAGGATTCATTGGCGACGCGACGCCTTTTTAATTTTTCCAACCACATAGAGCAGCACCACAGCCCCCACTGTCGCGGTGATGATAGAGGCAACCAGCCCCCCTGCCGCAACACCCAGCAGATCAAAGATAAATCCGCCAATAACCGCACCAAAAATACCCACGACAATATTACCCACGAGGCCAAACCCGGCCCCCTTCATAATGGTCCCCGCAAGCCATCCAGCAACAGCGCCAATGGTTAGAAATACAATCAATCCTATGATATTCATCTAAAACTCACTCCTGTAATCTGTATTTATTCAATTGATCCAGTAAGTTAAATGCCAGAAAGTAAACAAATCATAGCATATTTTGTCCCCGGCCACCATCAGGATATATTCAGGCCGCCATAATGCCGTCAAAAGAAAACAGCGATACTACCTGAAAAATCCGTTGGCCGGGTTGAGAATGGGATCAAGAACGCCGGCCTTGAAGATCACCACCCGGAAAAGATAAAAGCCAAACAGGATCGCGCCGGTCGCGACCGCCGTTGTGATGAAACCCGCCGGGGCGAGCAACAGGATCAAAAGCGGCAGGATCACCCCGACGCCAAGCACGCCCAGCAAAAACGGCTGGGCGAGAAAATCGCGGGTCAGAAGCTCATATGACTGTTGCGCGCCCTTGGAGCCGTGTTTCGCCCCATGCAGCAGGCTGAGCAGGACCATCGCCACCGCCACGATCAGAAGCGGCTCCGCCGTCGCGACCACCGCCAGACGTCCCTCGTCGGCCACCGCAAAGCCCGATGCGGCGAACATCATCACCAGGCTCGCCCCGGCGAGCAGGCCGTAGAGCAGGCTGGCGACCGGCATCAGTCCGCTGCTCCACAGCGATATGGCCGTTGAATGGGACATGGCGAAGCCCTGATAAACGATCACCACCATCGCCCCGGCCAGCGCCAGCAGGAACACCGGCATCTCAAAAGCCGCCGGCAGGACGCCGAACAGTTCGCCCATCACGTGGATGACGCCAAATCCGACAAAAAAGATAATGCCCCACAGGCCGCGGCTGACCCAGGAGCGGTCCGGCCGCAGGATCGCCCGCCAGGATTTATGCGGCGCCCCCATATGGGTCAGATGGAAAAAGGTCTTGCCGACACCGGTGATCACCAGGCCGAGCAGAATGCCCGGCAAAAAGTCCAGCAGCATGGACAGGATGAATAACCCCGCCCCGGTCTCGCCGCAGAAGAAGGCGCTCGCCATCGGCGTATCCCAGTGGCGCTGGAACCGGCAGCCGGATTTAAAGGACCGCCCGACAAATCCGGGGCGAAGCATATTTTTCAAGCTGATATGAGCCATTTCATTTCTCCTCGGATCAATCGATGTAAAAGACTTTGGGCCGGGTGTTCTTTTCCGGCAAGGGCTGACGGCCCATGCGTTCGCGGATCAGGCGGCTGGCCTTGCTGTCGGGGTCATCCAGATCACCGAATATCCGCGCATTGGTCGGACAGGTCGCGACACAGGCCGGATCCTTGCCCGCATCCACCCGCTCGGAACAGAAATCGCATTTGGTGAAGGTGCCGCATTCAAAACGGGAATAGCCCTGCTCCTCAAACGGCGTCAGATTGCCGTCGCCGAACAGGCCGTTCCTGATCAGGTCCGGCTCGACCTTGGTCCGCATGTCATAGGGGCAGGCGACGGCGCAGGAACCGCAGCCGATGCATTTTGTTCCGTCGACCATGACGATGCCGTCATCGCGGGTATAGGTCGCGCCGCTCGGGCAGACCCGCTCACAGGGCGCATCCTCGCAATGATTGCAGATCGTCGGCAGATAGGTCCGCGACACATTGGGATATTCACCGCTCTCCGCGCTCAGGGTTCGGGTGAAGAACATCCCGTCGGGCAGTGAATTTTCCTGCTTGCAGGCCACCGTACAGGCGTTGCAGCCGATACAGCGCTTGATGTCAAATACCATTCCGTAACTGGTCATTGTACCGCCTTTCTGTCCGCCAGGTTGTAAAGATTGCCCTCGCCCAGCAATTCTTCCGGAATGCTGTCAAGCTTGGTCAGCTTGACCCGGCAAACGGATTCACACTGGGCGCTGCAGGCATCGGTATTTTCCAGATCCGCCGGCAGCATGTCATTGAAATGACCGCCGCCATAGGGAACGCCCGCATTCTGCGACATCATGCGCGACAGGGAATTGGACACGCCCAGGGTTTCCGGATGGATGCCCTCGGTCAGGCCCAGCCGGCCATAAAGCTTGCCGTAGGGCGATTCAACCAGCACCAGATCGCCGTCGGCCAGCCCTTTTTCCCTGGCGGTTTTGGTGTTGAGTTGCAGGGCGGTATGGACCGGATCGCGGTAAACAATATCCTTGATCCACGGATTGCTCAGGCTTTCGCCGAAATTCAACTGAATATCCTTGAAGGTGATGGCGTAAAGATCATATTCGCCGTTATCCCGCAGCACCGGTTCCAGCATCGGTGTCGGCAACGGCTGGTAATCCTCCCAATGCCATTCGTGGCGGATAGGAACATCGGCGTTTTCCATCGCCTTTTTCAGGTTGTCCCGCTCGCGTACAATATCCTCGATATAGAACAGCAGGCGCATGCCGTCCCACGGCTTGTACCATTTGTCGGGCCGGCGCGGCGTCACCGAATGACCGTTCTCAATATACCAGTCGAGATCCTTGCCGTTCCAGTTCAGCCCCTTGCGCCGGGCCAGCTCCCTGTCGCTGTGCTTTTTGTCCAGCTCGAGTTTCAGGTTCGGGCTTTCCTCAAAACCATTGACGATATTCAAGACGCTGTTCCAGGCTTCAAGCAGGCCCAGCCCCTCGGATATGTCATTAAAAATATCTTCCTCGCTGCGGGTGTCATAAAGCGGATCGGTCATCGGCTGCCGCAGGCACATGCCCTCGGTGTGCGGCGGCTCGATCATCGTCATGTTCCAGCTTTCCAGCGCATCATGACCCGGCAGGATAATGTCGGCGAAGGCGTTGGTCTCGTTGGGAATAATGTCGATAGCAACGATAAAGCGCATCTCGCGCATGATGTTGAACCACTGCTGGCGGTTGCCCGGCAGGCTCCAGATCGGATTGGAATGGGCGATCAGCATCACATCGGGCTTGAACTCCAGACTGTATTTTTCCGGATTGTTCCACACCTCGACATTCAAATGTCCCGGATCAACGCCGAGCGGGAAGTAGCTCATCAGATGCATATTGTTCGGCGGGAAGGAGAAGCCCGGATGGGGGCCCAACTGGTGCGGCGTGCCGAGCATCTGGCCGCTGTCGCCTTCGGCCACATGGCCATTGTCGATTTTCTGGTCATCAAGGGTCGCCCCGACATGGCCGCCCGGCACGTCAATGCTGCCGACCAGCATATTGACCAGCTTGAAGGCGTGGTTGGACTGGGTGCTGTATTTATGGGCGTGGGCGCCGCGGTAATAATTATAGCCGGCGGGACGCAACGGCAGGGTCCGGTCCTCGATGGTGATGGTGTTGCCGATTTCCGCCGCTTCGGAAAATTCGCGGGCGATGCGGCGAATGGTGGCGGCCGGCACCGTGGTGATCTCGGACATTTGTTCCGGCGTACAATCCTTCAGAATATCCCTGAAGCGCTGGAACGCCGGTTTGCAGGGCTTGCCGTCAACCTCATAGGCCCCTTCAAGGGCGAAATCGCCGACGGTCTTGTCGTCATAGGTCTTAGCTTTGTTTTCCGCCCCGTCCCAGACATAGATCTTGCCGTCAGGGTTGCGGATGAAATAGCCGTCATCACCCACCAGGTAGGGCGCATTGGTGTCTTTTTTCAGGGTTTCGTAATCGCACAGGCCCTCATCAACCAGCACATGACACAGGCCGAGGGCGAAATGGCGGTCGGTAGCCGGCTTGATCGGCACCCATTCCTCGGCCTTGGCGCCGCCGATGGACAGGCGCGGCTCGACACAGACCACCCGCATGTTGCGCTCCACCCGGGCGTTGGCTACATGATAGGCCTGGGCCGCGGTATGAAGATGGGATGAAAAGCCGTCGCCGCTGCCGTTGTTAATCCAGTAATTGCAATAATTGACATCATTCGCCGCCGCAAAGGCCGAATGGATGAAGCCATTCATCGGGTGATAACCGCCGCCGCAGAAACTGCCCGCAGTGGAGAAATAATTGCTGTTGCCGAGCACCAACGGCCAGGCCCAGAGATAAATCTTCTGAAAATCGGCGATGGAGGGCAGGAGCTTGCGGGGGTCTTCATCGACAGATTTTTTCAGCTCGCGAATGGTGATTTCCATCGCCTCGTCCCAGCTGATCGGCTGCCACATGGGGTCAATGCCCGGGCCCTTTTCGGGGTTGGTCCGCTTCAAGGGCGTCTTGAAGCGGTTCGGGTCATAATGGCGCATGATCGCGGCATTGCCCTTGGGGCACAGGCGGCCCATATTGGACGGACTGTCCGGATCACCTTCAATCTTGTTGATAATACCGTCATCGGTCACATGGACGATGGTGTTGCAGGAATGCAGGCACATCTTGCAGGATGATTTCTTCCAGGTGCCCGGTTTCATGGAATTCTGGGCGGGGCTTTGATCGGTCATTATGGTCTCCCTATGATTTAACCGTCAGACTTATCTTGCCCTGATTTTTATCTGTCCTGATAAGGAAAATTATTTTTATATGTAATTTTATTATTAAATTGTAGAGTATAACTACCATAAAATGCCGCAAAACAAAAGTCGTTTCTTCCGCCGCCGTCAGGACGCCCGGAATCCGTGGGGCCTCTGATCACCGGCGGGGCCGCATATGGCGTCTCAGTCGGAAAAATTATGCATATGCAGGTCGGACGTCATATGGCGGGACAGTATCTCCGTTACGTTTTTCTCATGCTGCTTGTCGCGAAGATGAACCCATAAAACCAGTCCGCCACGATCCAGTTGCTGCCTGACGCGCTTCTGATGGCTTCGTTTCAGCCAGCGGGCCAGGAAATAACCGACCAGCGCCCCGAGTGCGCCGCCGGTGGCGACCAGAAGAGCGATCATCAAGTAGCTGTCGATGATCACCGCGCTGGCGATGGCCATGCTGATCGCCCCGACATAGGCCGGCGCGCCGATCAGAACGCCCTGCGCATCGCCGAAGGACGGCATGTCGAGCGGAATGGACCGGGCGATCTCCGGATCGTCTTCCGTCTCCCGGATCGACTTTAATTTATGGCCCAACTGCTTTTCCACCGCATCGACCGCGGGCAATACGGATATTTCAGAGCGGTCAAAACCGGCGCTGCCCAATTCATCGACGGCCTGGAGCATTTCCGCTTCAGTTTCAAAAACGGCAACGGCTTCGCGTATGGTCATCCTGCCTTCTCCTGTGCTTGAAAGATAATATTAGGTAATTCTACTACATCTTTCCCCTAAAGAACAGCAAAGGAAAAACGCGCCCCTTGTCGGCGTCATTCACTTATTCATATTTTTTCAGGATTGGTTGGGGTGGCAGGATTCGAACCTGCGCATGACGGGATCAAAACCCGTTGCCTTACCGCTTGGCTACACCCCATTGGAGATGTCAATGTCTCGAAGGTGCCGCGAACATAAGCAGAATTGATCCAACTTGCAATGGCGATTTTGGAAAAAAAATCATTTTTTTGTTTCGCGGAAAATTTTTAAGGATTTGACAAGGCTCATCCGCTAAAAGATAACTTGTAATAACAAAAATGACCAAGGTGAGATATAAATGGCAATCGTCGTAACGGGTGCAGCAGGGTTTATCGGATTTAATGTGTCGCGGCTTTTACTGGAAAGAGGCGAACAGGTCATCGGCATTGACAATCTCAATGACTATTATGATGTGAAGCTGAAAAAGGCCCGCCTGGCGGAAATAGAGGATCACCCGGCCTTCACCCTCCTGAAGCTCGATTTTGCCGACTTCGACAGCCTGAAAGCCGCCCTTGATAAGCATTCTGTGACGAAGGTGGTTCACCTGGGCGCCCAGGCCGGGGTGCGCTATTCGCTGATCAATCCCTTCGCCTATGCCCAGAGCAACCTCATCGGCCATCTCAACATCATGGAATATTGCCGCCATCTCGACGGTTTCGAGCATCTGGTCTACGCCTCCTCCTCCTCGGTTTACGGCGGCAACAAGAATATGCCCTTCTCGGTCGATGACCGGGTGGACAATCCGGTATCACTTTATGCCGCGACCAAAAAATCCGATGAACTGATGAGCCAGAGCTATTCCCATCTGTTTCGCCTGCCGCAGACCGGCCTGCGTTTCTTCACCGTTTATGGTCCCTGGGGCCGGCCGGATATGGCGATGTGGATTTTCACCAGGAAAATACTCGAAGGCAAGCCGATCCCGGTATTTAACCACGGCGACATGCTGCGCGACTTTACCTATATCGATGATATTATTGACGGCGTGGTCCGCTGCCTGGACAATCCGCCGCAGGATGACGGCACCATGCATACCGTGGGCTCCGACGCGCCGCACCGGGTCTATAACATCGGCAACAACAAAACCGAAAGGCTGCTTGATATGATCAGGGTTCTGGAAGACGCCCTGGGCCGGAAAGCGGAAATGGACCTGCTGCCGATGCAGCCGGGCGACGTCAAGGAAACCGCCGCCGACATCAGCGCCATTCAGAATGACCTGGGCTTTGAGCCGAAAACCAAAATCCAGCAGGGCGTCCCGAAATTCATTCACTGGTACAAGCAATATCATAAAATCAACTAAAGGATCTTCAGCGTGGCCTGGGACAATCTGATATCAAGAGGCCTGTGGTTGTTTCTCCAGCCCAGCAACCTGATATTTGTCCTTCTGCTGATCGGCATCCTGCTTGTCTGGCGCGGGCGGCGCAAGGCCGGCCTGTCAGTCCTCTTGTGTTGTCTCGCCATTTACGGCCTGACCCTGTTCGGTCCGCTGACCAACTGGCTGCTCATCCCGCTGGAAAAACGTTTTTCCGTCTATACCAACGACCTGAGCCAGGCTCCCTACAGCGGCATTATCGTTCTCGCCGGGTCGGAACGGCTGCGTTACAGCGCGACACATGATCAGGTCACCCTGAACGGCGGCGCAGAGCGGCTGATCGAGGCCGCCAAACTCGCCCGGATTTTTCCGTCCCTGCCCCTGATTTATTGCGGCGGCGGCCGGATAGACGGCCTGATCAGCGAAACAGAGATCGCGCGAAAATTCTTTCGGGAGGCCGGCATTGATCCCGCCCGCATCCGCTTTGACGACAGATCCTACAATACATACAGCAACGCCCTGGAAGCGAAAAAACTGATCACAGAGGGGGAAACAGGGAAATGGCTGCTGGTCACCTCGGCTTTTCACATGCCGCGCAGCGTCGGCGCCTTCCGCAAGGCCAGGATTTACATTCAGCCCTACCCGGTCGATTACCGCAGCAGTCTGCGCCATACCCTGTTCGGCCGGCCGGACGCCGGACGCAATTTTTATGAACTGGACTTCGCCCTCCATGAATGGGTTGGCATGCTGGCCTATTATCTTCGGGGGCGCAGTGACCATCTGTTCCCCGCCCCCTGATTTGAAATCCGTTATGTCGAAAGATAACCTTACAATTGCCACTTCCGGAGATGTTTGGGCTTGTCGAGATTGCGCCACATGGCCTTGACGTCGGCAATCAGGCCGCCGGCTTCCAGAAGCCTTTCGAACTCAGCGCCGGTGATCGCCTTATATTCGTCATGGGAAACCACGCCCATGACGGCGGCGTAGCTGTGATCTTCAAGCGCCGCCAGAGACGGCGTCAGATCAATATTGTAAAACTGTTTCGCCTCCACCGGGTCGGCGGCGGCGTCATGGACGTCAACCTGAAAGCCGCGGCGTTTCAGGCTGCGGATCAGGTCGATCGCCTTGGTGTTGCGCAAATCCGGGCAGTTCTCCTTGAAAGTCAGACCCAGCACCAGTATCTTGCCCGACCCGGACAACTGCGCACAAACCCGTTCCGCGACAAAATCGGCCATGCTGTCATTAATCGCCCGGCCCGACAGGATGATCCGCGGGTCATGATTGACCTGTTTCGCCCGTTCCGCCAGATAATAGGGATCAACCCCGATGCAATGGCCGCCGACCAGACCGGGGGTGAAATTCAGGAAGTTCCATTTGGTGCCCGCCGCCTCCAGCACGTCATAAACCGATATGCCGAGTTTCTGGAATATCATGGTGATTTCATTGACAAAGGCGATATTGATGTCCCGTTGGGAATTTTCGATCACTTTCGCCGCTTCGGCGGCGCGGATGCTGGCGGCGGCGAAGGTTCCGCCGGAGGTCACGGCGCCGTAAATTTCGGCCAGAACACCGGTCACTTCTTCGGTCTGGCCGGAAATCACCTTGGTGATTTTATCGACCGTATGCTCCCTGTCGCCGGGATTGATCCTTTCCGGCGAATAGCCGAGGTAGAAATCGCGGCCGCATTTCAGGCCGGATTTTTCTTCCAGAACCGGGCCGCATAATTCCTCGGTCACGCCGGGATATACCGTGCTTTCAAAGACGACAATCGCCCCTTTCGAAATCAGGGGTCCGAGCAGTTCGCAGGACGACCTGACCGGCCCGAGATCAGGACTGTTGTCGTCATTGACCGGTGTCGGCACCGTGACGATATAAACGGCGGCGCCTTTGATTTCCGCCGGGTCGGTTGTCAGGGTGATTGTGCTCGCTTCCAGCTTTTCCCGCTCGACTTCCTCGGTGCGATCAAATCCCGCCTTCAGTTCACTGACCCGCGCCTCGCTAATATCAAAGCCGATCACGTCAAATTTTTTGGCCATCGCCACAGCAAGGGGCAAACCGACATATCCCAATCCGATGACGGCGATTTTGGACTGCGGTGTAAAGGCAATATCTGTCATATTCTTTCCGAAATTTTATGGTTATTCAATTCAGTTTTAAATCTATAGCTGTTTTTTAGCGCGAGATAATTAAAAAAATGCTACCCCACGCCACTCAAATATGAAAACAGCCGCTTATAAGGGCCATTGGCGCGATTCATCGGCTTACTCCAGAAGCTCCCGCCATTCCTCGGCCAAACGTTCCCGACGGCCAGGTGACACTATATCATACAGGCTATTTCCCGTGTCCAGGCGCTGGCCGCCGTTCCTGCCCAGACTGCGGAAATTAAAGCGCATCTCCTGCCGGCTCGGCTGATACCAGAATATCTCCAGCGGCATGGTCAGGTAAATCCCCTTGTCAAAACTACCTTCGCCGAAATCCTCTGATGACATATCGCTATAAGTGGCCCAGACACCGATCCGAACGCCGTTCCTGAAGCGGCGTGAAACATCGATTGTCGCCCCGTAATCGCCCGCCAGATAGCGCCCGACACTCAGTTTGGTGGAAATATTATAATCCGTATTTTCATGATAGAGCGCCGCATGACCGGTCACCGTCTGATAGTCGCGGAAGGAAAACAGCTGGTCAAAGTCCCTTTGCCTGACCCAGTTCAGATCAAGACCGACGGCGAGATTGCCCTCATATGGCCGGTAAAGCAACTCGGCGGCAAAGCCGCCGTACATGCCCTCGAGCAATCCCGCCCGGAAGCGGCCGTAAAAATCAGGTGCAAATTGCCTGGTATAGGCCATTTCCATCCGCTCGAGCGCTGTCCGGCCCTCTGCGGCATATCGGGCGATATCGCTTCTGACTTTGGGGATGTCCGGCCTGTCGTCCACCGGAATCTGATCAATATCGCCCAGGATATATTGTTTGATTTCGGCGGCAAGCTCCAGACCGCGGGCAAGCTCGACAGAACCATACAGTTTCGCATAAAGATCGGCGCGGAACCGGCCGTCGGCGTTTCCGCCGAAATGGCTGAGCAATTCAGGCTTGATCCCCCAGTCAAATTTCGGATGCTCCGCCGGATGATAGGTCGCCTGCGGCGCAGGTGAACCGGCCGCGTCATTTGTCCCGTCATCCGGATTTTGGATGACGGTGTTGGCCCAGATTTCCTCCGGGCTGCCCCGGTAGCTGTTGGCTTTTTCCAGATCACGGCGCAGCAGGGACACCCGCGACAACTCAATGCCCCTGTTCTCTGATATGACGGTGAATTTTTCCACTGAATCGGGTATTTCCCGACTTAGAATGCGCGCCGTCCGGCCGATATTTTTCGCTTCCGGGAAATAAGGACCCGACTGCTTTCTCACCTTGGCGGTTTTCTCGCCGGCCTGCACGGACAGGGGCGACAGGCCGGCCTGGTCCAGCTTGTCAAAGGCGGCGCGGACCGATTGTTCGGCATAGCCCGCGCCCTGATCGCGCACCACTTTTTCCCGGGCGTAAACCGGGGACTGCCTGAATTTTTCCCGGGCCTTCCGGCCGATGGCGCCGGATCTTTCGGCATCAAATTTCTGCGCCGCGCCTTTCGGGCCGGAAATAATAAGGGTGACCTTGTCATATTCCGCTAATATCGCCCCCAGCAACAGCATGGGGTTTATGTCCGCCGATTTCTCCGGGCGCAGCCGGAAAACGGTTCTGTCCGCTTGCTGTGTGATGCCGGTAATCGTCGCCCCCATGCGCCGCAACCGGTCAAAAATCCGGTCATTGCCGCTGAGCTCAGACGCTATCTCCGGCATAATATCTTCCGGCATGACCGATTTCCCACGTTCGATGATCGGCGCGGGATCAGATTTGTGAAACCATCTTTTCAGCTTCAGTCGCCGCAAATTCTGTTTCAACGTCAGCCGGACCGTAAAACGATCCCCATGGTCAAAGCCAACCGCCAGATCCGCCCACGGCGCGGGCCGGTAATTCAATCCGATGTTAAACGCCGAATGTCGTTCAAATTGCTCGAAGCCCTCAAGTTTTGTCGTATCGACACCGCTATATTCCGCCTTGATGCTCAAGCCTTTGATCGGCGGGAAATATTCCACCCCGGCAAAGAAAGCCATTTCATCACCGGCAAAATAGCTGCCGCTGCGGATGTCGCCGCTGGCGGCGATCGACCGGGTCTTGAAATCATCGCCAAACAGCTTGAACATATTGCCGAGCCCGCCGCGGGAGCCGAGATAGCCCCACGATAATCCGGCGGTGACGTCAAAATCATAATATCTCTTGCTGGCGACGATATATTCCGCCGCATAACGGCCTGATCCGAGGGCGTCCTGTATGCCAATGGCGAGCGCCGGCCGGTAATCCCCTTCCCGCAGCAGGCGGATTTTCACATCAAGGGATCGGTCCACGCCAAGCAGGTCCGATTGATGATCAAAATAACTTAACGTGGTTTCGAGCCACGGGGTCGCCTGCCAACTGGCGAAATATCCCGTGACATGTTTATTGTGATGAATGCCGACAGACAACGCGCCATCCGCCGCAAAACGCGCGGATCGCATCTCCAAAAGTCCGATGCCGCCAAAATTATTGGCCGAATAGGGCTGCTGGTCCTCCCCGGCAAAACCGGTATTAGACAAGGGAACAAGCCATATTCCGGCGACAAGGGGCAGGACAAGATACTGGCTTGCGTATGTCAGTTTCCATCTCACCGTGGAAGCCATTAATTCCGCAGCAGAACAGCGATTGAAGCCGCAGAGACCGCCAGATTACGGAAAATGTCGCCGACTTCTTTCACCAGAGACAATGTGTCATAGGGACTCAGGTCGGTTGGAATGACAATGGCGGTGCCGGGCGGTATGCTTAAATCCCGGTCCCCGCCCCAGGACGACAGGCTGATCGGTTTGGCGACGCCATTCGGATAGACAATATAGACCCGGGAGGTGTCGGCCGACCTCGTATAGCTGCCCACTTCATCAATATATTCCGCAACCCCTTTTCCCGGGATGAACTGCAGGGCGCCGGGGTTCAGGACATCCCCCATGGCGACAACGAAATTAGGTCGTTTCGGCACATAAAGTGCGTCTCCCGCCTCCAGCACCGTATCGAGGGATGGATCAAGCGACAATTTCAGGGGATCCGCCTCAATCACCACCCGGCCGAGTAATTCCGCGTTGGCCAGTTGATTGGTCAGTTGCTGCGCCGCCATCAGGGAATCCGCCTCGATGTTTTTCTTGACGGATGCCGCAATCATCGCCGACTGCAAATGCTTTGCCGTTTTCTGCAATTCTGCCCGTTGAATTTCCTTCACCCGTTTGCGGGTAAAAATGGCACCGTAAGAATAGGCCTGATCAGAAAGCCCGCCGGCGCGCAAGATCAGATCAGAGAGTCTTTCGCCTTTTTTAATGGTATAAACGCCGGGTTGTTTGAATTCACCGGACAAAAGCACGGCGCCGGCTTCAAAATTGGAGAAAACCGACCCGATCCGGATCCCGCCACCGGGACTAATGCTGACCAACGCCAGATCCGTCTGGTTGGCATCTACATAACTCCAGTTCATATTTATCGTCCCCGTAACGGCGCTCTGATCAAAACTGGCGACCTCGATATTGGTCAGGTTGGCGTCATTTGAGGTTCCGCCACTCACCGCGATCAGGGAAGAAACGGGCGTCCCCTTTGTCACCGGATAAACCCCGGGCAGCCTGATGGCGCCGTCCACCGAAACGATATACTCCAGGATGAACGGCAGCAGGTTTTTAACCTCCTTATAGATTGCTGGACATCTTGACTGGCTTTCTTCGGTTTCCTCTTCTTCCTGTTCCTGTTTCAGTTTTTCCGCCATGGCGATCCGTTCGCCATTCCGGCTTTCGAGGGCGGTCGATTTAAGGGCCTGTATTTTTTCATCATCAGCCACCTCCTGCTTAACGTCTTCGGCTTCTTTTCTGACGAAAACGGCGCGGGTTGCGGTGGCGAACCGCTCAGATTGCGTGTCATTGATAATTCGCGCCAGTTTTTTCAGCGGCGGACAAAATTTCGGATTACCCCTACCGTCCTCCAAGTCCGGTTTCACAGAATATTTGCCGGAAAATATCACCCGCCGGACCTCGTCGGATATCAGGAAGGAAACATCAGAACGCCCCAGAAAAATAATCCTGTCGCGGTTTTTAAGGGGCAAGTCTTTTTTCCCCGTCAAGATTTTCTCTGGATTAAAAGGCTGCAGCAACCGGGTCTGGGTTCTCTCATCCACCCTTTCAATCAGGCCGAATAACAGATAGGGGTCATCTTTCAGATTCAGAAGACCGCCCAGAAGATGAGGGATACTCCCGGCGCTCGCCAGCGAGCGAAACCCCGGCGTCTTGACATGGCCGAGCAGTTCAACCTGGCCGGACTGGGAATTTTCAACCAAATGGGCAATCACGGCTTCCCCGCTGAATATTTTTCCCGCGCCGCTGAGTTTGCGGAAAAACTGCCTGCCCTTGTCATCAATGCTGATCCGGGACAATTCATAGCCCGACGGCCGCAGGGTGCCGCCCGACAGCTTCATGGCGTCTTGATAGGAAATGCTGTCCTGACGGGCCGGCAATTCATAAATCCCCGGCCGCACCACCTCGCCATCAAGGGCGATGGTGGCGCCGATGGTCGGAACGACAATCCGGTCACCGTCATTCAGCGTCTCAAATCCTGAAATTTTCCCCGCCAGGAGGGCATAGATGTCAAAAGTCGACTTCACGCCCGCCCGGTATATCGAAATATTTCGCAGGGAACCGGTCTTTTTCACCCCGCCGGCATGCATCAGGATTTCCAGCGGCGACGCCATGCTTGTCGTGCGCACAACACCCGGCATTCCCACTTCGCCGACGACAAAAACCGAAATCATTCTGACCGACGCCAATGAAACATAGACCTCGGTGCCGATAATGCTTTCTTCGACCTGTTTTTTCAGGATCGCCCTGAAACTGCCATAGGTCATGCCGGAGACGGTGATCGGCTTGAGGTCGGGAATGATCACCCGCCCCTCAAGATCCACCTTCACCGTGTAAGACTGGGATTTGGATCCCTGTAAAGTGACGATGATCTCATCGCCAATGCCCAGTTTATAGCCATCTGATATGGTTCCCGTCAGGGCGCCGTTACCCGAGGGGACTTGATCAAACAGCGAATAGCCATACTGGGTTATTTTGGAATTCAGTCGGGCTTGAAAATCCTTCTCCAGACGCGAAAGCTGCGCCCGTTGCCGTTTTCGCTGCTCAACGAGCGCTTGTTGCTGCTCGTCAAATTGTTGTTGCCTTGCCTGATCCAGCGGCGACGGAATCGCGACATTTCCCTGGCTCACACCGGCCTGCTTTTTGAAGGCTTCCAGCATGGAGGGGTCTATCGCCTGGGCGAATAAAGATTGATGCAGGAATAATGTCCCCGTCAAAAGGCTAAAGACAATTGCTTTCACGAAGTTTTTCTTCCCCGTCATTATTTTCATTTCCTCGCGGCCAGAATGGTAAAATTTTCTTTTCGGGAATGTAGCATAATTGGCAATATGCGCAAGCGAATGGTTGGCAAAATTACCGGACCGACGCCGCTGCGACCCACCAGCCGGGAAAATCCCACGCCAAACGGCGCGCCGAGCTGCGCGCAGATTCAAGGGTGGGAAAAATACCGAAACAGGTCGCCCCGCTGCCCGACATGCCGGCAAAGGCGCAATCATCCATTGATCCGACCTGCCGCAGCGTCGTTTCAATCTCCGGCCGGGCCTGACAGGCGTCCTGTCGCAGGTCATTGCCGCCGGCCCGCAAAATAGCTATCAGTTGAGACAGGCTGCTGATTTCTTCCGGCAGGCGCCTTACAGGTGAAAAGGGCGCATTGCGCTGCGTCCGGGCGGCAAAAATCCCGGCTGTCGATACGCTGACCCCCGCATTGACCAGCAACAGATGCAAGGGAAAACTTATGTTGACCGGGCTCAGGTCCTCGCCAATTCCCCGCATATGCGCTGTCTCGCTCAACAGGCAGACCGGCAGATCCGTCCCGAGGGAAAGTGAGCTTTCCTTCATGTTCTGCACCATGTCCGATATGCCCCAAAGATCGCCAAGCGCCTTCATCGCCGCGGCGGCATCGGCCGAACCGCCGCCGATGCCGGAGGCGACCGGCAGGTTCTTGACCAGATGTATTTCGGCGCCCTGTTCGATAGTGTATGTTTCCTGCAGCAACCTTGCCGCCCGCATAACAAGATTATCCGTTTCCGTCTCCAGACCATCGGCGAAAGGGCCGGAAATCTTCAACGCCAGCCGCTCTGAAGGCGATACCGAAACCCGGTCGCCATATTCGGCGAAAACCACCAGGCTGTCCAGCAGATGGTAACCGTCATCCCGCTGACCCGTTATCAACAGATCAAGATTGATTTTCGCCCGCGCCAGACGGCAAATAGTTGATCCTGCGTTCATAAAATATCCGGTCCGTACAAGATTGAACTGCCGATATACAGCTTGAATTGGTTTATTTCTTGCCGTCCCTGATCTTCAGCCTGATCTTCTCCGCCAGCGCCGCATCCGGCTTCAGGGACAGGGCGTGACGCCACTGAAAGCGCGCCTCGTTTTTGCGCCCGACCGCCCAATAGGCGTCTCCGAGATGATCGTTGATCGCCCAGTCATCCGTTTGCAGCAACACGGCCCTTTCGAGATATTTGACCGCCTGCGGCATGTCGCCAATGCGATATAACGCCCAGCCGAAACTGTCAATGATATAGCCGTCATGGGGCCTGAGCTCCACCGCCCGCTCCAGCATCTTGCGGGCCTTTTCATAATTCATCCCCTGATCGACCCAGCTATAGGCCAGATAATTCAGAACCTGCGGCTGATCGGGCCGCAGTTCAAGCGCCTTCAGGAAGTCCGCCTCCGCCAGTTGCCATCTTTTGGACTGTTCATAGGCGATGCCGCGGGTATAAAAAATACTCCAATGCTGTTCTTTCAGTTCCGCAAGGCTGTCAATATATTTTGTATAGGCGTCACCGGCTTCTTCAAAGCGGCTGTGCATCCGGTATATATCGCCCAATGCCCCCAGCACCTCGGTATTTTCCGGAAATTTCCGCGACAGGTTTTTCATGGCGACGATCGCCTCGTCCAGCTTACCCATTTTCTCCAGCACCCAGGCCATTTGCAGCCGGGCGCTGAAAAAAAGCGGATGGTTTTTATCAATTCTGCCGTAGCTCGCCAGCGCCCCCTGATAATATTTATCGGCCTCGAAAATCTGGCCCAGCAGGTAATCGGAGATATACAGGTCATCCTTTACATATTGGCCATAGCGCAGATACAAGGTGGCGGGCGTGCGAATATTATCCTGCATCAGGAAATTGGCCGCGGTATAGAATATTTCCGCTATGCCGTCTTTTTCCGCGGAAATAATCGACCGGGGCGAAACCCCCGCCTCAAGGTCAGACAGGGCCCGTTGCAGCCGCCGGTTATCCGGCGCTTTTTCCAGATAGTTTTGATAAAGCTGTCGGGCGTCTTCTTCACGGCCCAAACGACGCAGAAGAATACCATAGGCCTCAACCGTGCGCAGCGACATCGCACCCGGAACGATCAGTGATTCCGCATATAATGTATCCGCCAGTTGGGTTTTGCCCAGATAATCATACAACAGGCCGGCATGAAATTTCTTGAACTCCGCGAAGCTCTTGTTTTCAAGGAATTTCTGTAAATTGGCCTCTGCCTGATTCGCCTTTCCCTGGGCGAGCAACGTCCAAGACAGGAACAACGGCTTAAACAGGCCGTAGACCCCCGCCTCGCCGACATTGTCCAGCCGGCCAACAGCCGCATCGAAATTACCGGCCTTGAATTGTTCCATAAAGAGGAACATCTGGACCATGCTGTCCGAAATATCCAGGTCGATAAGCTTATGGGACACCTTCAGGGCGGCGTCATATCGTCCATCGGCGACAAAAATCGAAAAGGATTTCCGCAAGATCAGGGAATTGTCCGGGTCCAGTTCCAGCGCCTTCTCATGAAAATCCGCCGCCGCGTGAAGATCGTTATGTATCGCCGCATGCAAGCCGGCGAGATAGGCACCGTAAGGTTTGGACGCGCCCTGATCGATATAAGGGTCGCCGTTTTTTGCCGTGGCGACGGCAAAAGGCGTCACAAACGCCCCGATCAGCATCATAAGGGGGATCAATGTTTGTTTCGTCATGTTTTTCATGCGCCGGGCTTTGGTTGTCAATATAAACTCCTGGGTTTGCAGATCATTCCCGGCCATATAGCAAGATTTCCTGAATATCCGGCTACATATTGGGGTAATTCGGACCGCCGCCGCCTTCCGGCACCGTCCAGTTAATATTCTGTGTCGGGTCCTTAATATCACAAGTCTTGCAGTGGACGCAATTCTGGGAATTGATTTGCAGCTTCGGATTTTCCCCCTTGTCATCGACGATGAATTCATAAACGCCCGCCGGGCAGAAACGCGCTTCCGGTCCGGCATAGATTTTATAGTTCACATCGACCGCGACCGCCTCATCCTTCAGCTTCAGGTGACAGGGCTGATTTTCCGCATGATTGGTGTTGGACAGAAAGACGGAGGATAATTTATCGAACGTCACGACGCCATCGGGCTTTGGATAATCGATCGGAGTCGATTCGCCCGCCGGTTTCAGGCATTTGTGATCCTCATCGTGACTGAAGGTCCAGGGCAGTAAAAACCCGAGTCCCAGATTGTTGAGCCACATATCGAAGCCGGCGTAAAGCGTGCCCCAGAAGGCGCCGAATTTATGAATGGCCGGCTTGGCGTTGCGCACCCGATAGAGATCCTTACGGACCCAGCTTGCTTCAAACGCCGTGGTGTATTCGGTCAATTCATCCCGCCCCTCACGGCCGGCGACAATGGCGTCAAAGGCGGCTTCGGCGGCCATCATGCCGGTTTTCATGGCGTTATGGGTGCCCTTGATGCGCGGCACATTGACGAAACCGGCGCTACAGCCGATCAGCGCCCCGCCGGGGAAGGTCAGTTTCGGAATCGACTGGAAACCGCCCTCGTTAATCGCCCGCGCGCCGTAGGAAACCCGTCGGCCGCCTTCAAGCATCGGCCGGATCGCCGGATGATTTTTATAGCGCTGCATTTCATCAAAGGGCGACAGGTAGGGATTTGAATAATCCAGGCCGACCACAAAGCCGATCGCCACCTGATTGTCTTCGAGGTGATAGATAAAGCCGCCGCCGACGGTCTCCTTGTCCAGTGGCCAGCCCTGGGTATGAATCACCATGCCCTGCTTATGTTTCGCCGGGTCGATTTCCCACAATTCCTTGATGCCGATACCATAGGTCTGCGGCTCCCGGCCGTCGCGCAGGTTATATTTTTCGATCAGCCCCTTGGCGAGCGATCCGCGCACCCCCTCGGCGATCAGGGTATATTTACCGTGCAATTCCATGCCCGGCATGTAGGTGTCTTTGTGGCCGCCATCCTCGGCGATACCCATGTCGCCAGTCAGCACGCCCTTGACCGAACCATCCTCATGATAGAGAATCTCGGCGCCGGTAAAGCCGGGGAAAATCTCGATCCCCATATTTTCCGCCTGTTCCGCCAGCCAGCGGCAGACATTGCCCAGACTGACAATATAATTCCCCTTGTTGCTCATCAGCGGTGGCAGCATGAAATGGGGCATTTCCGACTTGCCCTTTTCTTTCAGCACCCAATGCTCATTGTCGGTCACCGGGCAGAGCAAAGGCGCGCCCTTTTCCCGCCAGTCGGGAATAAGCTCATTCAGGGCGACCGGATCAATCACGGCGCCCGACAGGATATGAGCGCCCACTTCGGAACCCTTTTCCAGAACGCAGACCATCAGTTCCTTGTCCGCGGCGTCGGCCATCTGCTTGAAGCGGATTGCGGCGCTCAACCCCGCCGGTCCGCCCCCGACAATGACCACGTCATATTCCATAAATTCGCGTTCCATGATACTCTCTCTCCCGGTATTTTGTGGCCGGCCCGATCCCCTCAGGCCAGATTTTCCTGCCTTAAATCAATAGTTGTCCCAAAGTTACCCCAAAGGTTACCGACGGGTCAATAAAACTGTGCCGGCACGACTGAAAAATGGATATTTAAAGCCGTAATCTTTCGGCGTTCCTCAACGTTTATCCGCATCCGGTGTCATTTATCCGTCTCCTTCACCATCCAGGATTTGTAGCTATCCGCGCCTATCCGCCACCATCCGGCCAGCAGCCGGCATCTGTTCCGGATCGTTTTAGCACATTCCTTCACAAAATTCAAACGTACGTTTGTTTATTTTTATATGGCCGCAGATACAACACCACGGCTTTAGTTCCAGGGATTTGGGGAATGAGTGAACCATGCACGGAAACTCATGCTGACCTCGCTTCAGCACCCATGTTTCTCGTTATCTGATTTGCTCAATCTTTAACCCGTCGCGGTTATTTGCTGGCGAATTATGCTTTCTGGCTTTCCCGCGCATCCCGCCACAGGGTCTTCAGCGCATGAATCAGGGTCGGGCGTGACGCCGCAAGAAACAGATGACTGTCGGCGAGGTCATTTTTCAACCGCTTGTAGGCCGTCCCCAGGGAATGATAGGGCATATTGGGAAACAGGTGATGGGTCGCGTGATAGCGCAGCCCGACCGGCGCCCAGAGGGCGGACAAAACCCCGCCCGGCACATCGACGGAATCGAGAAACTGTTCGGCGACCGACATTTGCCGATCCCCCGGATTGCGATAGGCATGGGCGCCGAGCGTCCGGATGCTGTTCATGAACAGCACCAGAAACATCACCGCATACCAGACCGCGAAAAACTTGACCGGCAAAAGGCCATATATGCCGAGCCCGACCGCGGTCCAGCCATAAAGGAAGGCGCAGACCTCCTGCAGCCGCCAGTATTTGCCGTCCAGTTCCGTCGGCGGCGGCCGCCGGTAATTCATATCAATGGTTAGCGACGACGCCCGCTGCCACAACAGCCGGCCAAGCGGCGGAATCAGCCAGCCGAGCGGCGTCAACACCAGATAGCGCAGCGCAATCAGGCCCGGCAGGAAGATCGAGGTAATGACATACCAGACATTTTTCCACGGGTTCTGCGCGCCAAAGGGCAGATATTCGCCGTCTTCCACCGTGCCGTAAATATCCCTTTTGTGGTGATCGATGTGGACGCCCTGATACATAAAGGCCGGAACCAGCACGAAAAACCCGCACAGCACATTCCAGGCAAAGCGGAAGGATGTCATCGCCCCTTTCTTGAAATGGACGATTTCATGGATGAAGATCACCGCCCGGTAAAGGGCGAAAACCGCGATAAAATACGCCAGAACCCCAAGAGCCGAAAAAGTCGGCGTCATGACGGTCACCGCAAAGGCCCCGGCCCCCAGCAGCACGGAAAACAGAAAATCCGCCCAGTAAATCGCCGGATTGGCTTTCATCAGGTCCTTCACCAATGCCCGCGCCTCCTTCAGAGGAAATTCTTCGGCCATCATCTTTGTTTTATCCAGCATCCCGTCCGCCTTCGTTATTCATCGGTTGGCACAATATATCCCTTGTCATTTTATGTCGAATGGAAAATGACTCCGCTTCATATCTTAAACAAGCTTCCCCGCGCATTGCTTTAAATCAAAAGAGCGTCATAATCCGCTCCAAATTCCGGATTATCATCTTCTCGATTGCATCCGGCAACATGACATGCATAATATACGGGCGTGATACACGGGCTTTGGCGCAGGTAAGAAAAATATTAACGGGTTTCGTTCATAATAGACACCATGGAAAGCAGTTCAGAGAATAGGGGACGTCAGGACGCGCTGTCGCTCCTGCAATGGTATATCGCCTCCGGTGTTGATGAGACGATCGCCGACAGCCCGCTCGACTGGTTCAGCCAATCAAAAGACGCCGCATCTTCCGCCGCCCCGCGACAAGGCGGCGACACAGCCGACAGAGCCACCAGCCGTCCCCGCCCCCGGACAACAGATCCCACGGCCTCGGCCGAGCAGATCGCCCGGCAGGCGGCGGCACAGGCCGCGGTGTGCGATTCCCGTGAGGAGCTTTTGGACGCCATCAGGAATTTTGACGGCTGCAACCTTAAAAAAACCGCAGCCCATACGGTCTTCGCCGACGGCAACCCCGACAGCGACATTATGGTCATCGGCGATGCGCCCGGCGTGGATGACGACCGGCAGGGCAAGCCCTTCGCCGGCGAAAGCGGCCAATTGCTGGACCGGATGTTCAAGGCCATCGACCTTGAGCGCGAAAAGAATCTCTATATCACCCATCTGCTGCCCTGGCGGCCGCCGGGAAACAGAAAGCCGACGCTGGAGGAAATCACCATCTGCCGCCCCTTCATCGAACGCCATATCGAACTTTTCAACCCGAAGCTGATCATACTCCTCGGCGGCACAGCGGCCGGCAGCCTGCTCCGGACTGCGGACGGCATTCCCCGTCTCCGCGGCAAATGGAAGACATACGACCTGAAGGACGCGAGCCTGCCGGTGCGCCCACTGTATCACCCGTCCTATCTGTTGCAACAGCCGAAATATAAAAAAGAGACATGGCACGACCTGTTGGAAATCAAGGCCAAAATCAAGGAACTTGACCTATGATGTCGGCAACCCGCGCGCAACGTTTTTTGATTGTCCTGCTGATGGTATGTTGGCCGGGGAAGGTCCTTGGCGGCCCCACCACGCTTTCGCCGGTCCAGGCGGGCCATACCGATCAGCAGCCCGCCCCGAATCTGTTTCCGCTCAACCCGTCAGATGTCAAACTCTACAGGCAGATTTTTGATCTCCAGAACAAGGGCAGGTGGAAATCCGCCGACCGGCTGATCAAACAGCTCGACAACCGTATTCTTCTGGGTCACATTTTATATCAGCGTTATATGCACCCCACCGCCTATCGCTCCCGATACCGTGAACTGTCCTCATGGATGCTGAAATATCCCGATCATCCGGGCGCCGGGCGCATCTATAGTCTGGCGAAAAAGAAAAACGGCGGCAAGTCCCAGAAACTGCACAAACCGGTTCCCGCATTGGCGCTGACTTTTCCCGCCGACAAGCCGGTCCATCGCAAGATCAGCAGCCAAATGACCGATCGCGCGGAAACGATAACCCCGGATCCGGCGACAATCGACCCCCACGCCCAACAGCCCAGGGCCCGCCTGAAAAAGGCCGACCGGGTCGATGTCCACACCCTTAAAACCCGCGTCAACCGGTACCTGCGGCGCCGCGCCCCGGAACGGGCGGAAAAAAGACTGTGGGCCTTTGAACGGCGAGACCTGCTGACCAACGAGGAGTTCAGCAAGCTGCTCGGCGACATCGCCGGCGGATATTTTTTCGACAATCAGGACGCCAAGGCCCTCGCCCTCGGCAAAATATCGGCGGACGGCGGCCGGGACAGGCTTTCCCAGGCCGACTGGATCGCCGGTCTCGCAGCCTGGCGTCTCGGGGATTGCGCCCAGGCGGCCGATCATTTTGAAAAGGTGGCCAATTCGCCCGTCGCCGGCGACTGGACGGCTTCGGCCGGCGCCTTCTGGGCGGCGCGATCCTATCTGGTCTGTCGCCAGCCGGACAAGGTATCTGAATTTCTCAAAAAGGCCGCGACATTTCACCGGACTTTTTATGGCTTGATCGCTGTCCGTCAACTGGGGCAGGAAGCCATACTGAACTGGTCGGACCCGGCCTTTAACCAGGACCATTATAACCTGATCAAGGACCTGAAAAGCGTCCAGCGCGCCATCGCCCTGGCCCAAACCGGCAGGATCATGCTGGCGGATATGGAACTGAGCGATACCTGGCGGCGGACACAGGGCAACAAACATGAGGCTCTGCTGGGGCTGGCCGCCCGGCTCGGGCTGGCCGGAACCCAGCTCAAGATCGGCAAGATCGAAGAACAAAAACGCATGACGGCGCTCGACAGCACCCTGTACCCCATCCCGGATACCGAACCGGAAGGCGGCTTCACCCTGGACCGGGCCCTGATGTTCGCCGTCATGCGCCAGGAATCCGAATTCAACAGCTGGGCCAGAAGCCACGCCGGCGCCCGCGGCCTGATGCAGGTCATGCCGCGCACCGCCAGCTATATTTCCCGCGACCGGTCCCTGCGCTATGGCAGCCGGATCAAGCTTGACGATCCCCGCTATAACATGGCGCTGGGCCAGCAGTATATCCAGACCATGATGGGGGCGGATTTCGCCAATGGAAATCTGTTCAAGACCCTGACCGCCTATAATGCGGGACCGGGCAACCTGCGCAAATGGGAAAGAAAAATCAATTTCCAGGATGACCCGCTGCTGTTTATTGAATCAATACCCGTGCGCGAAACCCGCAATTATATCGAACGGGTCCTCAGCAATTTCTGGATCTACCGGATGAGAATGAAGCAGACGCCCTTGTCCCTCGACACCATCGCTGGGGGCGACTGGCCCATGTATAACGCCCAGGATGATCATCAACAGAAAAGTCAAAAACATGCCTCTCGATAATTCCCTTGAATTCCTGCCGCTGAATATCGCGGTCCTCACCGTGTCCGACACCCGTACGCTGGACAATGACACCTCCGGACAGATTTTGGTCGACAGATTGACTGCGGCCGGACATAATCTGGCGGCGCGCGCCATAGTCCGGGATGAGAAACCGGAACTCAGCGCCAAACTCACCGAATGGATCGAAAATCCCGCCATTCAGGTGATCGTCTCCACCGGCGGCACCGGTCTTACCGGCCGCGACGTCACCCCGGAAGTCTTTCACAGCCTGTATGAAAAGGAAATTGAAGGTTTTGGCGAGATGTTCCGCATGGTGTCCTATAAAATCATCGGCACCTCCACCCTGCAGAGCCGGGCGACCGGCGGGGTTGCCGGCGGCACCTATATGTTCGCCCTGCCGGGGTCCAACGGCGCCTGCAAGGACGGCTGGGACCATATTCTGAAGGAACAGCTCGACATACGTTTCCGACCGTGCAATTTTGCCGAAATGATGCCGCGCCTGATTGAATGAACGGGCCGTTGGCGACCCTAAACGACCGTCGTCCTCACGCTAGATGAGAGAATGCATAAGATTGGAGAAACGGCGATGACAATTACAGGAGAATGCTTCTGCGGTGGGGTAAGCTACAGAATTGATGGACGACTTCGAGATGCGCGATCCTGCCACTGCTCGCGTTGTCGAAAGGTTTTCAGCTCCCAAGCCTCCGCCTATGCAGAGGTCGCCCCCGGCACGTTTCAATGGCTGTCGGGTCAGGACTTGCTGACTTCTTACGGGAACAATCAGGGCTTTGGCCATCAGTTTTGCCGTCGTTGTGGCTCAACCCTGTGCGGCACTTACCGCGGGGAAGTTCACGGCATCACTTTGGGATGCGTCAACGGCGACCCGGAAATTGAGATCGGCCAGCATATTTTCATTGGCTCCAAAGCCGCATGGGAAGTCCTTCCGGAGGGCGTCACAATGTATCAGGAGGGACCACCTGTTGCAGAATAGCGCACGGCTCCTGACCGATTTCCACCTGTTTCAACGGCGACCGCAAACGGCTGCTGTGACGACAAAGCGCTATCAACTCTGACACCGTCTGTCGGATCGGCGTTCCCCTCACGCATGCTGCGCCTTAAAAACATATTTTTACACCATGGGAGGGCGATCAACGGCGGCGTCTTTTCTTCTTTTTGCTCTCTTTCGGCGGCAGAATATCCGCATATTCGCTCAATGCCTCGCCTTTCAATTGAAAACGGCCCTCTGGCGTGGCGTAAGTGAGATCATATTCGGCCACATAGCGATAATTGGCGACGGACGCCCGGCTCTGGGCGAACCCCTTTTCAAAAAAATTCAGATGATCATTGATGTTGAAATGATCAATTTTACGCACCAGGCGGATCGTTCCCGTCAGGCTTTCCTGCTGCACCGCCGCAGTGTCATTGCGCGCGGCGACTTCAATGGTCCGGGGAAAGGACGATTTTTTATCTTCCTTTTGCATATCCCTGAATTTCAGGCGAACATCGGAGAATTTCGCAACCTGTCCGTCGCCCTTCCTCAGGCTGAGCAGAATATCCTTTTTGCCGTCCGGCCGCTGGATTGACGACAGGAAAGGCGCCGCCTGATCATCGGCTTTTTGCAGGCCGCTGACCCGCAACCAGCTCTCCATCATATCCGGCAATCGGCTGTTGAGAATCACATGGGTCGCAAAGCCCCGGGCCTGCCCGGCGCCGGATCGGACAGCATTTCCCTCTTCATCCGGCATGATCCGCCAATTGCCTTCGCCGGTGAAAAAAGGCAGATAAAAAGAGCTTTCCATAAAACCGCCGTCACGCTCGAACCGGGGGTGAACCAAGGGCGCGAGATCCGATGCGCCCGCAACCGTAACCTCGCTTCCGTCATCCGCCCTGAGCAGAATCTGATGCCGCCCCCCGTCGCTTTTTAGACGGTGGTTATGGATGAAAATATCGAATTTTTCCGGATCAAAACCCCACTCCCCGGGGTTCCGGCCGTTTTTGATGATTTTTCGCTCGCCGTCGGGCGTCACCAGGGTCGCGACCATGATGCCGTGATCCTTGCCCACCGGCCACGGGAAATTGGCGACCAGAAACTGACTGGTCAGAAAAGTGCCGTCCTCAAAAAGCAGATGTTGTTGCCAATACTCTTTGTAAAACTCATCTTCCCGCATCTGGGGCTTGCCATACTCCATTGCCTGGGCAGCAAAGGGCGACAACCCGATCAGGGATATTAAAAAAACAGCTATGATCCGATACACGGCATCACTCCTCCTTATGGCGGCCACGTGGTTCGCCGGACTATCGCCGCCAACTATGGCTTTTTGTCGGCAGATAATCAATTAACGTTACTTTCCTGATCGCCGCAAGGATTTGACTTTGCGGGACCAGAAAAGCAACAAAAGCCTATAAGGACCTATAAAGCAACAGCTATTTTTGCTCTTTTACCGGGAATCCCCGGTCCCGCATCAGGGCGCTGACCTTGGCGTCCCGTCCCCGGAACAGGCGATAGGCCTCCGCCGGGTCAATGGAATTACGAACCGAAAACAGATGTTTAACCAGTTTATCGGCCATTTCCTTGTCATAAAAACCGCCCGGGGTCTCGGCAAAGGCTTCCGCCGCGTCAGAGGTCAGGACTTCAGCCCACATATAGCCGTAATATCCGGCTGAATAGCCCTCACCGGAGAAGATATGGCCAAAGTGCGGCGTCCGGTGGCGCATGACGATTTCCGACGGCATATTCATCGCGGCCAGCGTTTCACGCTCGAAAGCATCGGGATCAATATCTTTCGGGTCCATGGTGTGGAGTTTCATGTCGATAATCGCCGAGGCCAGATATTCCGTGGTCTTGAACCCCTGGTTAAAAGTTGCGGCTTTCTTGATCTTGGCCACCAGGTCCGCCGGGATCGGCTTGCCGGTTTTATAATGGACCAGATATTGATCGATCACCTCGTCGGTGGTCAGCCACCGTTCCAGAAGCTGCGACTGAAACTCGGTATAATCCCGCACGCCGCCGTTCAGTGTCGGATAGGCGACAGTCGACGACAGGGCGTGCAGGGCGTGACCGAACTCATGGAAATAGGTCTCCGCGTCATCCCAGGAAATCAGCACCGGCTCGCCGGGCGCGCCTTTGGTGAAGTTGGAATTATTCGACGACAGCACCGTTTCCTTGCCGTCAAAGGTCGTATGACTGCGATAGCTTGTCGCCCAGGCCCCGGAGCGTTTGCCCTTGCGGGCGAAAGGATCGAGATACCAGAGTCCCACATGCTCGCCGGATGTCTTGTCGGTGACTTCCCAGACCCTGACGTCCGGATGAAAGACCGGTACGGCGCCTTCCGGCGCCGGGGTAAAGTCAAAATTGAACAAACGCCCCGCGACATAAAACATCGCTTCGCGCAATTTATCCAGTTGCAGATATTCCTTCACCTGACTGGAATCGAGATCATATTTCTCTTGGCGGACTTTCTCCGCATAATAGCGGTAATCCCAGGGCGCGATCTTGATATTCGCCCCTTCCGCATCGGCGACCGCCTGCATGTCGGCGACTTCCTCCGCCACACGGGCAATCGCCGCCGGCCAGACGCTTTCCATCAGCTCCATCGCCCGTTTCGGGGTTTTCGCCATCCGGTTCTCAAGCCGCCACTGGGCGTAATTATCATAGCCCAGCAGACCTACCCGCTCATGGCGCAGCTTGAGAATCTCGGCAATCAGCGCGTTATTGTCATAGTCATCGCCGTTATCGCCGCGGCTGTAATATGTCGTCCAGACCTTCTGGCGCAAATCCCGCTCGTCGGAATAAGTCAGAAACGGATCCATTGAGGAGCGGGTGTTGGTGATGGCGTATTTACCGTCCTCGCCCCGTTCCTTCGCCGCCGCCGCCGCCGCGGCAATGAGCGACGGCGATAGGCCGGACAGTTGATCCTCGGTCAGGAAAAGCGCATGATTTTCCTCATCCGCCAGAATATTATTGGCGAATTTGGTATGGAGCGCGGCAAGTTTTTCATTAATTGCGGCATAGCGGTCCTTTGCTTCCCCCTTCAGGGTCGCGCCATTGCGGGCAAAACCATCATAGGTCAGTTGCACCACCCGCTGCTGATCGGGGGAGAGATTCTGCATCTCCTCCCCCTCATAGACGGCTCTGATGCGATCGAACAGCCTCTGATTCTGGGTGATTTTTGAATTGAAGGCCGACAGTCTGGGCGCCATCTCGGTCTGAATGGCGCGGAATTCCTCACTGGATCTATTATTGCTCCAGATGCCCCAATAGCTGAAAATACGGTTTAAAACTTTACCGGACCGTTCCAGGGCGACGATGGTATTGTCAAAGGTCGCCGGCGCCGGATTATCGGTGATGGCGTCAATTTCGGCGAGATTGAGCCGCATCCCTTCCTCGAGGGCCGCTTTCAGTTCACTCAACTGCACCTTGTCAAAGGCCGGCACGCCGCCGTAAGGTCCGGTCCATTCCTGCAATAAAATATTCTGGCTTAAATCGGCTTCGGTCACGTTTTGCTTCTCTGCTTTCTCAGTCTGCGCGGTGGTTGAATTTTGATCCTTCTGATCCTCCCCGCAGCCGGCAAGAGACAGGGCTGCGCCAATGGCGATCAGACTGACGAGATTGTTTTTCATGATATTATCCCCTTTGTTTTTCTGTTCAGATGAGGGCGAAAACCCGGAAGATCGGGCCCAAGTCAAAGCACAGTATCAAGCCGCCGGTTCCCGGTCAACCGTCCAGATCACGCGGCCCGGAAGAGTGCCTTAACGCCAGCGCCGGATGAATGCACATAAAAAAAACCAACCCGCAAACGACAAGGTTGGTTTTCATAGAATTGGAGAAAAAATCAGGATAAAGCCGGATCAGCCTTTCAGTTCCTTCGTCATCTGTTCCCGGGCAACCACATGCTGATCTTCCATTTCACGGCGCAGCTGATGTTCGGAAATGTCCACATTGTTTTTAGCAAAGTCGGCTTTCACCTTGCGATAGACATCATCGTCACCGGCTTCTTCGAAATCGGACGCGATCACCTCCTTGGCGTAAGCCGCCGCCTCATCACCGGAAAGGCCCATTTTTTCAGCCGCCCATAGCCCAAGCAGCTTGTTGCGGCGCACGCTCACTTTGAAGTCGAATTCCTTGTTGCGGGCAAACTCTTTTTCATAAGCCTGTTCACGATCATCAAATTGGGTCATTTATCCAATCTCCTTAAAAAACCTAATCGTTTTCGAATCTCTTTGCTCTTATGTACGCCAGAAGACATCCTGATTCCATTATTTTATGCAGTTCTTTTTGTATATAGGTCCGGCGGCTTTATTTTTTAAGGCCGGCCTCTTTTTAATTTCACGCGGACTCCAATTGTTTTCTCAGGCCAATTGGGATATGTTCGCCTCGCCTGATTCTATCACCCCGTGACATGACATCAGCCGTTTGTTTTAGCAGCTACAGGAAGACTGAAATGCCCAAAGGTGAAAAGCTTTACGAAGGCAAAGCCAAAGTCCTTTATCAAGGAACGGAACCCGGCACCATCGTTCAACATTTCAAGGATGACGCCACCGCATTCAATGCCCAGAAAAAGGGCACGATCGCCGGCAAGGGCATCATCAACAACAAAGTCACCGAACTTGTGATGCGGAACCTGGAACGGATCGGCATTCCGACCCATTTTATCGAACGGCTCAATGACCGCGAACAACTGGTTCGCGCCGTCGAAATCGTCCCGCTGGAAGTCATCGTCCGCAACGTCGTCGCCGGCACCATGGCCAAGCGGCTCGGCATTGAGGAAGGCGCGCGGCTTGAACGCCCGCTGATCGAATTTTCCCTCAAGGATGACGCCCTCGGCGATCCCCTGATCGCGGAAGAACATATTCTGTCGCTCGACATCGCCGACGATGAGGAACTCAGCGAAATCTTCGACATGACCCATCAGATCAATGACTTCCTGCGCGGCATGTTTGCCGGCATCGGCATTGAACTGATTGATTTCAAGCTGGAATATGGCCGGCTGGATGATGAGGACGGCCTCGGCTATCACCTGATTCTCGCCGATGAATTCAGCCCCGACAATTGCCGGCTCTGGGATCTGGAGACGGGAGAAAAAATGGACAAGGACCGTTTCCGCCGCGACCTTGGCGGCGAAGTCGAAGCCTATCAGGAAGTTGCGCGGCGGCTCGGCATCAGCCTTGACGCCGAAGACAGGTAATCAAACTATTCAGGAAAGGACACAACGTGAAGGCACGTGTTCATATCACTCTTAAAAACGGCGTTCTTGACCCCCAGGGCAAGGCGATCCAGCATGCATTGTCCGCTTTGGGATTTGACGGGGTCGAAGATGTCCGGCAGGGCAAATATATTGAACTGGACCTGACCGAGACAAATAAGGAAACGGCGCAGGCTTCCGTCGAGGAAATGTGCAAGAAACTTTTGTCCAATACGGTCATTGAAAATTACGCCATTGATATTGAATAACCACTAAAATCGGGATTTGCGTCCATGAAAAGCGCTGTAATAGTATTTCCTGCCTCGAATTGTGATCGCGACATGATCACCGCCCTGGAAAAGATCACAGGCCACAAACCGCATATTGTCTGGCATCAGGATTCAGACATTCCTGACGTCGACCTGATCGCCCTTCCGGGCGGTTTTTCGTTTGGCGATTACCTGCGCTGCGGCGCCATGGCGGCCCGCTCCCCGGTAATGAAAAAAGTTATCGAACACGCCGACCGCGGCGGCAACGTCATCGGCGTCTGCAACGGCTTTCAGGTGCTGACCGAAACCGGGCTCCTGCCCGGCGCCCTGATGCGCAATGACAATCTGAAATTTGTCTGCAGGGACGTGAAACTGAAGGTGGAAAATAACGATACGCCCTTCACCAATGCTTACCTGCCGGGACAGGTCATCACGACGCCGGTCGCCCATCACGACGGCAATTATTTCGCCGATGAAGACACGCTGAAGGCGCTGGAGGACGAAGGCCGGGTGGTGTTCCGCTATGTGGACGACAACGGCGAAGCGACCCGGGCGGCCAACCCCAACGGATCGCGCAACAATATCGCCGGCATCATCAGCCGCCGGAAGAATATCCTCGGCATGATGCCGCACCCGGAACGGCTGATCGAAGAGCAGCAGGGCGGCACCGACGGCCTCGGCTTCTTTGAAAGCATGATCAACGCATTAAATTAGGTTTCCCCAAGATGTCCCAAACACCCGCCTGGAATAACAACGTCGAAATCACCGACGCCCTGGTCAAGGAACATGGCCTGAGCGATGAGGAATACGCCCTGTGCCTGAAAATCCTCGGCCGGACGCCGACCCTGACCGAGCTTGGCATTTTTTCCGTCATGTGGAGCGAGCATTGCTCTTATAAATCCTCGAAAAAGCACCTGAAAACCCTGCCGACCACCGCGCCATGGGTCATTCACGGCCCCGGCGAGAATGCCGGCGTCATTGATATTGGCGACAATCAGGCGATCATCTTCAAGATGGAAAGCCACAATCACCCCTCCTATATTGAGCCCTATCAGGGGGCCGCGACCGGGGTTGGCGGCATATTGCGCGATGTCTTCACCATGGGCGCGCGGCCGATCGCCAATATGAACGCCCTGCGTTTCGGCGCGCCGGAGCATCCGAAGACCCGCCATCTGCTGAGCGGCGTTGTCGAAGGCATCGGCGGTTACGGCAACTGCGTCGGCGTGCCGACCGTCGGCGGCGAAACCAATTTCCATCCCTCCTACGACGGTAATATTCTGGTCAACGCGATGAATGTCGGCCTTGCCGATCAGGACAGGATCTTCCTCTCCGCCGCAGCCGGCATCGGCAACCCGGTAATCTATGTCGGCTCCAAAACCGGCCGCGACGGCATCCACGGCGCGACCATGGCCTCGGCCGAATTCACCGAGGACAGCGAGGAAAAACGCCCGACCGTGCAGGTCGGCGATCCCTTCACCGAAAAACTGCTGATCGAAGCCTGTCTTGAACTGATGGCCACCGACATGATCGTCGCCATCCAGGATATGGGGGCCGCAGGCCTCACCTCGTCTTCCGTCGAGATGGCCTCCGGCGGCGGCGTCGGTTTCTCCCTCAACCTGGATATGGTGCCCCAGCGCGAAGAAGGCATGACGCCCTATGAAATGATGCTGTCGGAAAGCCAGGAACGAATGCTGATCGTCCTCAAGCCGGGCCGCGAAGCCGAAGCCAAGGCGATTTTCGACAAATGGGATCTCGATTTCGCGGTCATCGGCGAGATCACCGACAGCGGCAACCTGACCCTCAGTTTCAAGGGTGAAGTGGTCGCCGATATTCCGACCCAGCCGCTGGCCGACAATTCGCCGGAATATGACCGCCCGTGGATTAAATCCGAGCCTAAACCGGAGCTGAAAGCCGATGAGATCGTCGCGCCGGCCGATATGAAACAGGCCCTGCTCGACATGATCGGCTCGCCCCATCTGTGCAGCCGGGCGTGGATCTGGCAGCAGTATGACCATCAGGTGATGGCCGACACCATTCAGAAGCCGGGCGGCGACGCCGCCGTCGTGCGGGTCCATGGCACCGACAAGGCGGTCGCCATCTCCACCGACTGCACCCCGCGCTATTGCTATGCCGATCCGGTGGAAGGCGGCAAGCAGGCGGTCGCCGAGACCTGGCGCAACATCACCGCCGTCGGCGCGACGCCGCTGGCGATCACCGACTGCCTCAATTTCGGCAATCCGGAACGGCCCGAGATCATGGGCCAGTTCGTCGGCTGCATCGAAGGCATGCGCGAAGCTTGCAAAGTTCTGAATTACCCGGTCGTCTCGGGCAATGTGTCGCTGTATAATGAAACCAACGGCACCGGCATTCATCCGACCCCGGCCATTGGCGGCGTCGGCCTGCTGAAAGACAGCCGCCGGATGGTCACCCTCGCCCCCCGGGCGGACGGTGAAGTCCTGCTCCTCATCGGAGAAACCAAAGGCCATCTCGGCGCCTCGCTCTATCAAACGGTGATGGAGGGCCGCGAAGAAGGCGCGCCGCCGGCGGTCGACCTGATGGCGGAAAAACAAAACGGCGATTTCGTCCGCGCCCAGATCAACGCCGGTCAGGTGGCCGCCTGCCACGATATTTCCGACGGCGGCCTGCTGGTGGCGCTGGCTGAAATGGCGCTGGCGGCCGACCGGGGCATGACCGTTAACATCAATGGCGGCGAGGTCCCCGAACACGCCCTGGCCTTTGGCGAGGATCAGGCGCGCTATATCCTCTCCGTGCCTGCCGACAAGGCCGAGGTTCTGATCGGGGAAGCCCGGGCCGCCGGAATTTCCGCCCGGAAAATTGGCGCCGTCGGCGGTGATGAATTGGTCTTTAACGCCAGTCTTCGCCTATCGGTTCAGGAACTGCGTGACGTCCATCAGGGCTGGATGCCGGACTATATGAAAATCGGCTGAAAAAGCTTTCCGCCTTTACCTGAAAAACAGAATCGGGCAGTGCTGAAAAATCAGGACTGCCCTTTAATTTTGCGAGATATATTTTGTTTCCAGATGACTTTGCCACCTTAATTTCTCCCAATAGCGGATAAGCTGACCCAGTTCACGGCGGGTTTTCTGATCCTTGAGGGCCTGATCATAGGCAATCCATTCGGTTCTCCCCCGCGGCCGGACAAGCATTTTCTTCATATCCATGACCAGCTGTTTCTTTCCCGCATAACGGAAGGCGATTTTGCCGGGGCTATTCAGATTGCCGGTCATCTGGAAGACAATTTTTGAATCAGGGTCCCTTTCTGGCGGGAAAGGAAAATCATCAAACGCATAGGAATATACCAGGTTTTTTATATCAGACAGACCGACCGGCTCCACGACCTTAAAATCCCGTTTGTTGATCACCAGCGGAATCCGCGTCTGCACCTCCGACAGGAAAAACCCGTGGCCCAGATGATTGTCATCGAACAATTCCTCCCCATGGTCGCCGGAAATAATCAATAGCGTGTTTTCCCATACCCCCCGGTCTTTCAGTTCGCCGATTATTTTGCCGATATAAAAATCCGCATGGTTCATGGCGTTCCAATAGGTCCGGTTGAGCCAATCCCTGTTTTCGAGGGTAATCTGCGACCGGGGAATGCCCGTTTCGATCAGATTTTTTGTCATTTTACTGTGAAAATAGGGAAAATGCCCGGCCTGCATATTGAAATAAATAAACTGCGGCCGGTCCCAGTCCAGGACGGCGGAATATTTCCTGAATTCCGTCCAGAGCGTTTCCTCGCTCAGTTTGATGCTGCTGGGCAGTTTTGACGGAAACACCCGTTCCTCCATACCCGTTTGGGCGTCATAGAAGTGATCGGCGAACAAGCGGGATCCCAGTTTTTTATCCAGATCAGCCCATCTTTCATCCTGGCCTGAAAAAACGCCAATCCGGTAGCCCTGTTCCTTTAATTGCGGGAACATGGAATGGCCCCGCCTGAATTCACCCAACCTCCCCGAAAAGAAACTGGCCAGGGATGAGCCGGTATAACCGGTATGGCTATAGGCTTGCTCAATCACCCGGCCTTCCCGTGACAGGGCGGTAATATGGGGCGCCACAAGCCGGCCCTCTATTGTTTTGCCGACAATATCCGCCCTTGCGCTTTCCATGATGATCACAACGATATGTTTCCCTTTCGGCGCCCTGTTCTGAATCTTGGCGATTTCCACCGCAGGCTCGTCATATCTGAAGTCGCCAAAATATCCGTCCTCATCAATGCCGTTGTTGGGAAAATCCAGCGCCCCCGGATATATGGTCGCATCAAGCAGCGCCATATCCTGCGGATAACGGAAACTGCCGTACCCGTCCCGGTCAAGGTCGCTCGCCAGGTCAAGCGCCGCCGAAATAACCGAATAGGAATTGCTCCTGTTCAGGTTATAGCGCAGATTTTCGACTTTATTTATGTTGTAAACCGCAACCGCAACCGCGACAAAGCCAATCCCCAGCCCCCCGAAATATTTAAGATAGCTTTTTTCCCTTGTATTTCGCCTGCTGAAGTCCTCGACTTTTCGAAGATAGGGATGCATCAGTCTGTAAAACAGATAATACAGACCGATCAGGAGCGCCAGCCCGACCATGAAGAGAAACGCCTCATCCAGAACATAGATCAAGGCATTGCCGATATTGCCGCCGGCGATATTTTTCATCAGAGCCAGATCCATGGCGTCGGCGAAATATTTATGAAGCTGAAACTGAACCACAAGATAAATGGCCGTCGCAATCCCGGAAAGCATAATAAAATGAAAAACGATAAGGCTGTGCGCCATCCTGAATTTGCCCAGGACATAGCGCCAGACAAGATAAGCGCCGCCATATAAAATAATGTTCAGAACGAAGAGGCAAACAACAAAAGCTGCTCTTTGGGCCAATGTCGCCAATTGATGGGATTGCAGAAAACCGCCGGCGAAGGTCTGGTATTTCACCTCAATAAGAATTAATTCCGCAATGGTGCACAACAGGACCGTCAAGGCTAAAAAAGCCAACGAAATCTTGATATTCTTAATGTTCAAATCATTCCCCAATAAATTTTATTATGTGGTTTCTATTTTTCCCCAACCCTATTAACTATTTTAAAACCAGCTATATAATTTATTCCTTATTTTCCAATATATAATGTTGACCGTTATTTTGCCATAAAAAATAAAAACACTTCCCGGTCAATATTGACTTTCGCAAATTCCCCCTTACCTGTATAAAGCAGGTAAATTTAACAGACAGAGGCTTATGCAGATGGCTATGGAAGCATCAGAAATCGAAACAATGATCCGGGAATCCATTCCCGATGCGCGGGTCACCATTCAGGACCTGAGAGGCGACGGCGATCATTACGCCGCCCATGTTGTTTCAACCGCCTTTGTCGGCATCAGCCGTGTCAAACAGCATCAGATGGTCTATAACGCCTTGAGAGGCAAAATGGGCGATGACCTTCACGCGCTGGCGCTCCAGACATCAGCTCCGGAATAGAATTCCCCTCATTTCAAGTCCCAAAAAATCAGGAAGATTACATGACAAACCCCGTTTTCACCCGTATCGAAGAAGATATTAAAAACAGCGACATCGTGCTGTATATGAAAGGCAGCCCCATGTTCCCGCAATGCGGATTTTCCGCCGCTGTCGTCGAAGTGTTGAACCATTTCAATGTCGATTATGAAGCCTTTGACGTGCTTCAGGACCCGGCGCTGCGCGACGGCATCAAGGAATATAGCGAATGGCCGACCATCCCGCAGCTTTACGTCAAGGGTGAATTTGTCGGCGGCTGCGACATCATCCGCGAAATGGCCGCCAATGGCGAACTGGTTGGCCTGTTTGAGCAGAATGAGATCAAGCCGAAGGCGTGAGCCGAAATTATCCCGTTAGAAGGGCCTCTTTTCAGAGGTTCTTTTTTGTGGGAATTTTGCGCGTCAGAACCGGGGCAACGGCGACGGGCAAGGCTATTCAGTATTCGGAATAGCCAATACTGACCAGATGCTCCGCAAACTTCAAGTCATGTTTCAAGACCCATGACAGCAAGTCATTGCGCATGATGAACAGGCAATTTTCCCAATCCTCCAGGGAATGGCAGTCCGCGCCAACTTTGCTGATATGGTCCAGCATTTCCTCATGATGACCTTCATGCCGCCCGGCCTCAAACCCCAAGTCGTCCATGATCTTTATCTCATGTTTGAAATGCAGCCTCAGCTTTTCGCAAAAATGCCGCCATCTGGATTTACAATAACCATTGTCTCCGGTGACAAACCCGTCGACCATGTCATTGAGTATGCTGACAAGTTCAGCATGTTCCCCATCAATAACCTTGTGACCAATAATAAATGCGGATGATAATTCAAACTTGTTCACTTTAAGCCCCATTTAAAAAAAAGTTGCGCCACAACTGCATGACGCAACTCTTTAATACTACAAAACCATTAAAAAATAAAGGTTATTAGAATTATCTTAGCGGGAATAGAACTCGACGATCAGATTCGGCTCCATCTGAACCGGATAGGGAATTTCATCCAGCACCGGCACCCGCAGGAAGGTCGCCTTCGTACCATTGTTTTCCACCGCCAGATATTCCGGAACATCCCGTTCATTGGAGTCGATGCCCTGAATGACCATCGGGATCTGGCGTGATTTTTCACGGATCTCGACAACGTCGCCGGCTTTCACCCGATAGCTCGGGATATTGACCTTCTTGCCGTTGACCAGGACATGGCCGTGGTTGACGAACTGGCGGGCCGAGAAAATGGTCGGCACGAACTTCGCCCGGTAGACCAAAGCATCCAGACGGCTTTCCAGCAGGCCGACCAGGATGGCGCCGGTATCGCCGCGCAGGCGGTCGGCGTCTTTATAAATGCGCTTGAACTGTTTTTCGGTAATATCGCCGTAATAGCCTTTCAGCTTCTGCTTGGCGCGCAGCTGAATACCATAGTCGGACAGCTTGCCGCGACGGCCCTGGCCATGCTGGCCCGGTCCGTATTCGCGGGAGTTTACCGGAGATTTCGGCCGACCCCAGATGTTTTCGCCCATCCGGCGGTCGATTTTATACTTGGCTTGCGTACGTTTTGTCATGTTATAGAATCGCTTCTGTTAATAAGTTGAAATCAGCGCCATGAAGCAGGAATATGCCCTGCGCCATGCAACCCGAGATTCTCACTCGAGTCATTCACGATGGGCGGAATATAGTGGAGGACGGGCGAAAGTCAAACGAAAAGGGCCGGTTTTCGCCCTAATCCGCGTCTTTTTTCGCCTGTTTTTCCTTTTCGGCCTTTTCCGCCAGCCAGCCGGGGCCGCCGCCGGTCGCCAGCGCCTTGACGACGCCGCGCAGGGTGCTGACTTCCTCGCGGGTCAGGTCGGACCGCTTGAAAATATTCCGCAAGTTGCGCCGCATGGTCGCCCGCCGCTGGGCGTGGCGGAAATATCCGGCCTCGGTCAGTTCGCGCTCCATATGGTCAAACAGCATCTGCAGGTCGTCCGACGAGGCCGGGGTCGTCTCCAGGGTCGGGGTATAGCTCTCCGGCTGATCGCTGCCGGCCTGAAACCATTCGTAGGACAAAAGGATTACCGCCTGCGCCAGATTGATTGAGGCGAAGGCCGGGTTGAGCGGCACCGACACAATGGCGTCGGCGAGCGCCACATCGTCATTTTTAAGACCCGCCTTTTCCGGCCCGAACAGCAGGCCGCATTTCAGGCCCTTATCAGCATGGCCGCGCATCAGATCGGCGCATTTCCGCGGCGTGACCACGGTCTTGATCATGTCGCGCCGTCTTGCGGTCGTGGCGTATACATGGCTTAGGTCGGCAATCGCCTCGGCCGTCGTCGCAAACACCCGCGCCTGTTCCAGCACGATGTCCGCCCCCGCCGCCGCCGGAACCGCCGCCGGATTGGGCCAGCCGTCGCGCGGCGCGACAAGCCGCAAATCCGTCAGGCCGAAATTATACATGGCGCGCACCGCCTTGCCGATATTCTCGCCCAGCTGCGCCCCGACCAGAATGATCGCCGGCCCGCCTTCGGCTATGATTTCAGCTTCCGTATGATTAGTGCCTGCCACTTTGCTCTCCTTTGCGGCCCCGTCTTACAATAGAATGCCCGGGATCACAATATCAATGCTCCCTCAAGGGACAAAAGCCGCAAATCAGGCGGCAGGGTCGTAAAATGATCTCCGCCGTCACCCTGAATTCAGTTCAGGGTCCATGCGTCCACCCGCTCACATGCGGACGGATGGATGCTGAATCAGATTCCGCATGACATGCTTTTGGAAACGGGCAAAAAAACACAATATGGTTGAAATAGCGGCATGATCCCCCCCTCACCCCAACGTCTTCCACATATAGCGGACCCGGATCGGGTAGCCCTTGGCCACTTCGGGAAATTGATCCTTGCCCGGCCGGTAGCCCAGCGCCAGATAAAAGGGGATGGCGTTTTCGGTTGACCACAGATAAATATCCCGCAGCCGGCCATGATGGTGGATATTCTGTTCCAGATGGGTCATCATCCGGCGGCCGAGCCCCCGGCCTTCCGCCCCGGGCTTGACATAGACCGCGTTGATCCGGGCGTGGGTCGGCTGCTCAATCACCCGGTCGCCGGCCGGATGCAAATCAACGGTATCGGTCAGGCTCCAGCCGCCGACGGCGACAATCTCTCCCGCTTCCTCGGCGACAAAGGCGAATTGGGGCAGGCTGAAATGAAAGGTCGGATTCTGGTCCGAAATCCAGGCCGCCGTTGTCGCCGCGCCGTAAGCGCCTGAGCAAATCCCGGCGATGGAGCGCTTCATGATGTCCTGGAACCGCCGCGCATCGGCCGCGGCGCTGTCACCATCTTTTTTCAGGGCGCGGATCGTCATCTCATTTACTTCTTTTTCTCATAGGGGTTGTCCCCCTTGCGCAGCATCAGGCGGATCGGCACCCCGGGCAATTCAAAGTCCCAGCGCAATTCATTGAGCAGATAGCGTTCATAACTGCGCGCCACATCGGCCGGACGGTTGCAGAAAACGGCGAATGTCGGCGGCCGGGTTTTGACCTGGGTCATATAGCGCATCTTGATCCGCCGCCCCTTGATCGACGGATGGGGATGATAGGCCAGCGTCGCCGCCAGCCATTTGTTGAGCTTTGCGGTGCTGACACGCCGGTTCCACATACGATAGGCATCGAACACGGCGGGCATCAGCTTGTTGACCCCCTTGCCGGTCAGGGCCGAAACCGGAATCACCGGAATGCCCTTGACCTGCGGCAGGGAATGCTCCAGGGACTCCAATATATCCTTCATCACTTCCTGGCGGTTTTCCAGCAGGTCATATTTGTTGAGCGCGATCACCAGGGCGCGGCCTTCCTGCACGATCAGGCTGGCGATATTCAGGTCCTGTTTTTCAAACGGCTGGGTCGCGTCGATCATCAGCACCACGACTTCGGCGAAGTTGAGGGCGCGGATGGTGTCGGCGACCGACAGCTTTTCCAGCTTTTCCTGCACCTTTGACTTGCGGCGCAGGCCCGCCGTGTCAAACATGCGGATTTCCCGCCCTTCATAGGAAAAGCTGACGCCGATCGAATCGCGGGTCAGGCCGGCTTCGGGGCCGGTGATCTGACGCTCTTCGCCGAGCAGGTAATTGACCAGCGTCGACTTGCCGACATTGGGCCGGCCGACCACCGCCATCTGCAACGGCAGGCCGCTGTCTTCTTCCGTTTCCGCCGCCTCCGCGTCGCTGACTTCGCCCTGGATGGCCACCGATTTCGGGGTGACCTCCGGCGCTTCCTCCTCGAGCTCAAGCCCGAGTTCCAGGATCAGCCGGTCGAAAACCTCGATCAGTTCGGCCAGTCCCTCGCCATGCTCGGCCGAAATCGCCACCGGTTCGCCGAGGCCAAGGGAATAGGATTCATAAATGCCGGCTTCCGCCGCCCGGCCTTCCGCCTTGTTGCAGAGCAGCACGACCGGCGTCTCGCCCCGGCGCAATATATCGGCGAAATGCTTGTCCAGCGGCGTGACGCCGGCCCGGGCGTCAATCATGAACAGGACGAAATCGGCCTCGGCGATGGCCTGATCCGTCTGGGCCCGCATCCGGGCGGATAATCTGTTGTCGCCCTCTTCCTCCAGACCGGCGGTGTCAATGGCGAGGAAACTCACCCCGCCAAGGCTCGCCATCGCTTCCCGCCGATCCCGGGTCACTCCCGGCGTATCGTCCACCAGCGCCAGCCTTTTGCCGACCAGCCTGTTAAATAACGTCGACTTGCCCACATTGGGGCGGCCGATCAATGCTACCTTAATCGCCATTTCAAATTCCAAATTTCCGGTCCGCTACAGCAGGAACCAAATAATAATTGGCCCGTCTTTACGCAAAACGGGCCAACAAAGCAATCACTATCCATCACAGGACCCCGCCGAGAGGCCATAGTGCGCCTACCGCATGGCGACAAGCTCCGCATCCCGGGTCAGGAAATAAAGCGTGTTATTGGCCACGATCGGCCCCATTTCCATGTCGTCAGGCATTTCCATGCCGCTGATGAAGGAGCCATCATAGGGCGACAGCGACACGGCGTAGCCATGGGATGAGGTGACAATCAGCCGGTCCCCCGCCAGTGTCGGTCCATGCCATAATACGGCTTCCTTGCGCCGGTCAGGGTCCTTGAAGCGCTCCAGTTGCCGCACCCAGCGCACCAGCCCGGTCCGCCGCGTGATACAGGCCGCCTGTCCTTCCGGCGTCACGACATAAATATACTCCCCCGCGACCCAGGGCATATGCTTGGAGCCGATATTCTGTTCCCAGATGCGCACCCCGGTCCGCAGGTCAATGGCCACCATGCGGCCACTGTGGCTGATGGCGTATACCTTGCCGTCATAGACAACCGGATGGCCGTCAATATCCCGCAAGGTTGACATGGCGGTCAGCCGCCCCTGGGTATTCAGGGTATCGGACCACAACACCCGGCCGTTCTCCACCCGCATGGCGTAAAGCTCGCCGGAGGAATAGGCGGAAATGACCGTATTGCCGACAACAGCGGGACTGGCGGCGCCGACAAGCCCGGCATTTTCGGAAATTCCGACTTCGCTCCACAATGTCTTGCCGTTGATCGCGTTCAGGGCGTAGGTCTGATTGTCATGGGTCAGGGCGAAAACCCGGCCATCGGCATAGGTCGGCGCGCCGCGCATGGGCACCCCGATGTGGGACAGCCAGATCTGCTCCCCGTTTGATTTGGACAGCGCCGCCACATGACCATAGCCATTGGTGATATAAAGCGCGTCCGGTCCGACGGCGATCCCGCCGCCATAGGAAATATTTTCCGTCTCGCCTTCCTGTTTGAATTCCTTCCGCCAGATTTTGTCGCCCGTATCGGCGTTATAGGCTGTGACCTTGGACATGGAATCCATGGCGTAAATCACCCCGTCCGCCACAACAGGCATGCTGACGATGCTGCGCCGGTTGTTGGAACCCGCCCCGATATCCTTTGACCAGATTTTTTGCGGATTATCGCCAAGGGCCAGATGCTGCATCACATGCTGCCGGTTGCCGCCGGCCTGGCGCCAGTCCTTGTTGGCATAGGGGCGCGGGAGTTGCACCTGAAGATTGGCGAGTTCGGGGTCTTCAACCAGTTTCTGTTCAAAGGTCAGGACCGGAATGCGCTCCCCGGTGATCTTTTTGCCTTTGGTTGCCTTTTCATCCGAGCCGCTGCAGCCAACCAGCACCGCGCCCATTGCGGATGCAAGCAGGACACGGGAAATAAGCGTAACAATATTCATTCGCGAAGCCATATGACGGTCCACCCTTATTATTTTATTCTATTACGGATCTGAAGTCTTTGGCCCGGGCCTTGACATCGGCCGGCGCTTCGAGGTCCTGCTCCAGCTCGGTCAGCAACTGTTTGGCTTCGTCGCCCTGCCCGGCGCCCAGCGCCGCCATCGCCATAAGCTCCTTGGCGACATATTTCCAGCTGTTGCCTTCGATGGTCAGGGGGGCAAGACGGGTCTTGATCTCGTCATATGACGCCGTATCCATGGCGATCATCGCCGCCTTCAGGCTCGCCAGGTCGCGATAGACCTTCTCCACACCGGATGAGGCGGTCAATTTATCAAGCGCCGCGACCGCCTTGTCCTGATTGCCGCGCTGAAGCTCGATTTCCGCTTCCTTGAAGCCCACCAGAATTTTATAGCCGTCAACCTTTGTCTCCGAAAGCGCCTGGAGATTCTTCAGCGCCTCATTCATGTCATTGGCGACAACGCTTTTTTCAACCAGGCTATATTGATCCGCAACCGTGGCGTATTTGCTTTCGTTATAATTCTTCAGGGTAACGTTACCGGCAACGAATAAAACGATCCCGACCAGAAATGTGATGATGAAACCACCATATCTCTGCCATAAATTCGTCAGTTGTTTATGGCGCAGGTCTTCGTCGACTTCGCGAATAAATTCCTCGGACAATCAATGCTCCTGTTATTTCATTATATCCCTTAGGCGGGACAAGATAGCCCGGCTCTTGCCATAAGGCAATCAGGCAATGCCCAATCCCCGTAAAAAATGGAAAAACATCACCTGAAATACTTTTCTAGCGCGGAATATTGTCAGGATTTAGGCTTGATCCCGTAGGTATGCTCCTTGGCGGGAAACCTTCTGGCCTTGACATCGTCGGCATATTGACGCGCCGCAGAATCAACCGTCTCGCCCACTTCCGCATAGCGTTTGACGAATTTGGCGTTGGACGGGAAATAGCCCAGCATGTCTTCCGCCACCAGAATCTGGCCGTCACAATGGGCCGAGGCGCCAATGCCGATGGTGACAATATCCAGCTTTTCGGAGATTTCCACCGCCAGCGGTTCGGCGACCCCTTCGAGCACCACCGAAAAGGCCCCGGCCTTTTGAATGGCGTAGGCGTCTTCGATCATCTGGGCGCGTTCTTCCTGGTTTCTGCCCTGGGTGCGATAACCGCCCATGACATGGACCGCCTGGGGCCGCAGGCCGATATGAGCCATCACCGGGATATTGCGCTCGACCAGAAACTGAATGGTGTCGGCCATCGCCGCCCCGCCTTCAAGCTTAATGGCGGCGCAGCCGGTTTCCCGCAGCACCCGGGAGGCATTCTCAAACGCCTGTTCCCGGGATTGCTCGAACGAGCCGAAAGGCATATCAAAAACCACCATCGCCCGGCGGGAGCCGCGCATGACCGCCCGGGCATGGCCGATCATGGTGTCCAGCGAAATTCCGATCGTGCTTTCCATGCCGTAGAGCACCATCGCCAGGCTGTCGCCAACCAGAAGAAAATCCACATGGGGGTCGAGCTGGGCCGCCATCGGCGCGGTATAGGCGGTCAGCGACACGACCGGCCGCTCGCCTTTCAGCTTTGTGATGTCGCGAACCGTATTCCGGCGCACCTGGTTGTCTGCATACATTTTACTCTCCTGATCTTTTGTCGAAAAAGTCAGTCTCCCGATGGCTCCCACATACGGACACGGCCCGCGCATGCCTAATATTGTCTCGCGCCCGGCTGACATGAATGAATTATTCATATCCGGCGCATATTTTATCATTTATTTGATGTATATTTGACGCAGGCGTCATATCGCATTGCCTCTTATTTACACCTATTCAGGGTAATTTCCAATAAGCAATGCATAAAAGGATGATTTCCCCTTTTACAGAATCTGTTTCAGAATCTATTTCAGGGCTTATGCGCTTTCGTCCTCGGGATAAATATTTATCCCGCCCTGAAGGTCTGAACAATTATTGCCCGGATTCCGCGACAGTAGCCTTGACGCCGGCCGCCGCAACCGCCGCCTGCAGCGCCGTTAAATCTACATGGGGCAGGGAAAAAATATCCCGCCACGGCCGGTGCGGCTCATACAGAATCGCCTCCTTCGCGCCGCTCGCCGCCACCAGTTGCGGCAATTGGGCGAAATCTTCCGGTTCCGACGCCACCAGCAAGGTCGCCCCCGCCGCCCGCTGTCCGATGGCGGCGACCTGCTCAACCGCGGTCCGGCGATGCAACCCTTCGCCGTAAATGATAAAATCCCTGTCCCCCTTGAGCCGCAGAAGATAGCCGAGCATTTTCCCGGCGCCCCGGGGACCCCTGAGCGACATTTTTATAATCCGCCAGGCGTCCGGCCATCGCCTCAGGATATGCAGGACATGACGAACCGCCGCCCCGGCGCCCGGCGGCAGAAGCGGCATATGGCGCCATTCAAACACCTCAATCCCGATGGCCGGGTCGAGGATTTTTTGAGCCCCCGGTTTCACCGCATGAAACGTCACATCAGTGCGCAGATTTTGCCGGGCCAGATAGCGGCAGACGGTGGGGGACGCCATGACCCGGACCCCCGGCCCCGCCGTTCCCTTCCGAATAAGATCAAGGATGCCGCCCAGATGTTCCGGGTGGCCATGGGTGATGAATATGGTGACTTCGGCATCCCGGGGAAAGGCGGTTCCCTTCGGCGGGTCGACAAAGATATGATCAGCGCCGGCGTGATGAATATGAAAGCCGGACCACCCCAGATAATCGATCTTCCAGTGCGGGGACGTGAGCCCCGGGTTCCCTCTCGCCTGCCCCATTACCGGCCCCCTGTTTCCTGTTCAATGCGGACGACCTGGTCCATTTCAATATGAGCGCGGCCAAGGGCGAAGAAATTGCGCACCAGACCCTTGATCATCTTGAAATAATGCCACGACCAGTTGCGCGGCTTCCAGAGCCCGAGCCGCAGGACGGCGCGCAAAACGACCCTGCCATAGGCGTCCCGCATCATGCCATAAAGTTTTTTGGCCGGCGTTCTTGTCGGCAGAAGGAAATGCTGCAGGTCATAAAACTGCCGGTCGCGGGTGACAATATCCTCCTCCACCTTGCGATGCAGCGGCGTTCCCGGCAACGGGGTCAGCGGGGTATATTCGGTCAGGATAATCGCCGGATGCTGCTTGACGAAGTCATCAATCAGGGCGAAATCCTTTGGCGTGAAATTATCCTCCACCAGAAAACCGGCGCTCATGCCGATGCCCAGTTCGTCGAGGATGTTCAGGGCCTCGATGTCCTGGCCCTGATCCACCCGCTTGCCGGTCCGTTTGAGGGCCTCATAATCAAGGGATTCCAGACCGGACATCACAAGCTGCAATCCGGCCCGGGCCCACAGGGCGAACAACTCCTTGTTGGCGACGATGGAATCGACCCGGGCATAGGTGAAATAGCGTTTCTTTATACCGGCGGACAGCAGCATGTCGGCCAGCTTGTGCATCCGTTCCGGATCATGGAAGGCGTGATCGTCACACAGGTAGATGAATTCCTCCTCAAGCCCGGCAATTTCCTCAATCAGCAGTTCAGGCGAGCGGGAGATAAAACCCCCTTTTGAATAGATGCGCGGCGAACAGAAGACACAGGGAAAACTGCAGCCGACCGAGCTGCGCACCGCCGCGATTCTTTCCTCCCACAGATAATAATAGCTTGAACGATAGCGTTTGGTCAGGCTGCGGTCCGGCATCGGCTGATGGTCCAGGTTGAGCGGCAAGGGCCGCGGCTTTGTCGCGATCAACTGGTCGCCGTCGCGGATCATCAGGCCGGCGATATGGCTGAAGGATGTGGCGCCTGCCGCCCGGGAATCACAGATTTCGGCGAATGTTTCCGTCCCCTCGCCCTGCACGATCAGGTCAATCACCGGATCCAGGAAATCCTGCGGCCAGACCGTCGGATGATGGCCGCCGACCACCGTCAGGCAGTCCGGCGCCGACAGGCGAACCACGGACAGCGCCCGCTTCGCCGTTTCCACATGCACGACCTCTGACGTCACACCGACGATGTCCGGTTTGAAATCCGCCAGCACCCGGCTCAGATCCTTTGGCGCCACCTCCATATCCACCAGGCGCACCTCATGGCGATCCTTGACCATCGCCCCCAGAAGCTCAAGATTCAGCGGCTCGATCTTTGTCAGATTCTTCAGACCGATGGTAAGCTCGCCGCAGGGCGGATTAATCAATAATACTTTCATCTTCACTCCAGTTCACAGTTTCGGGGTCCGGCTCTCTTTATCGCGGAGCCAGGCCAGTGTGTCTTTCACCGTATCGTCAAGAGGACGGCACCTCAGGGAAAGGTCCCGCCGCGCCAGGGCGGCGTCAAAATACCAGTAATAGCGGCCGAGCCGGGCGCCCGCCGCCGTCAGACGCCCGCCGGGATGTATAAATTCCGCCCCCCGGGCAAGGGCGATCACCAAGGCATCGGGAAGGGACATCCGCGGCGGCGCGACATGAGCCAATTGCGCCACCCGGCCAATGAATTCCTTCAGGGTCAGATTTTCACCGGAGGCCAGAATATAATGACCGGCCGGGTCGGGATGATCAAGCGCGCTCACATAGGCCGCGGCCAAGTCGCGGACATCAATCGGGTTGAGCCCGCCCCCGGGACATATGGGCAAGGCCCGCCTGGCGATGGCGTCAATCAACTCGCTGGTGTTGGAATTTATATCGTCCGGGCCGAGGACGAAAGACGGACTGAGGACGGTTATCCTTGTCCCCCTTTTCAGGTCTTTTTCCTGGTCTTCTTTCCGGCCTTTTTCCGCCGCCGCCAGCGCCATCTCATGGGCGGCTCTTTTGGCCTGGATATACATCACCGGCTCGGCCGCCAGGTTAAAGGCCGTCGCCTCGTCACAGGCCGCCCCGGGTTCCGGGCGGCTCAAGGCGCCGACCGCCGAGGTTGTCGAGGTGAAAAGCGCCCGCGCCACGCCGGACTCTTCCACCGCCCGCAGGAAATTCCGCGCGCCGGTGACATTGACCCGGTACGTCTCCCGGTCATCGCGCTTGTTCACCGACACCATGCCCGCCAGATGGATCGCCGCGTCCATTCCCTCGAAAGCCGTGGTCAGGGCGGCGCCGTCACATATATCAACCTGGCGGATTTCCATGTCATCGGGCAGGATGCGGCGGGCGGCCCCGGCATCCCGGACCACGGCGACAGGCCGGCGCCCCGCCGTCCGCAGCGCAGACAGAACGTGACGCCCGAGAAACCCTGTCGCCCCGGTTATGGCAACCCGCTTTTGAGACATTTTACGTCATGTTCCTTGATGTCACGCTTCCGTCAGTATTTGCCGCCGGCTTCGCCGCGCCAGGTCCCCCGATTTATCCCGATCCGTTTCGCGCCTGCCGTAAAGGCAATGTTTGAACTCAATCTTTAATATATGTAATATATTTTTACTCTATTGCGAGTATAGGTTTCAATCCGCGTCGCGCAATATATTTTTAGCGGTTTCCAGCAAAAAAAGTAAAAATATCAAGCCATGCTAACCATTTAATATATTTAACTTTTACCCTGGCCACTCAATATAAGGCACCGTTAATATATAAAGTATTTTTCCCCTAAAATACCGTTTGACTTATCGCCTTTGAGTTCGTTAGGATTTCCCCCGGCCGAATGACTAAAAACCGGCCACAATCATTTTTTCAGGTGTCCCGAAACGATCATGATCCGGACGGGAAGAATCGGGAAGGCGGCGCAATTCCGCCACGTGCCCAACGCTGTGAAGGGGATTGACCATGCAATAGGCCCACTGGCGCTCATCCGGGAAGGGGTATGGTCAAGATGATCCTGAGTCAGAAGACCGGCCTGAAGATTTTACCGCTGCGCCCGGAAAGCGCCGCTTGTGTTTTCCACGAAGGGGACTGAAATGGAAATATCCGACCAGACGAATTCACCAGACCATGGCTTTACCGATTTTGAGCGGGAGGCCCTTTATAAAACAATATTCGCCCGCCGCGACGTGCGGGGGCAATTCACCAATGATCCGATTGCGGCGGATGTATTGAGCCGCATCCTGATGGCGGCGCATTATGCGCCCTCCGTCGGCTTTATGCAGCCGTGGAATTTCATTCTGATCCGCAATATGGCGACCAAGCGAAAAATTCACCGCCTGTTCGAAAAAGCCCATGGCGAGGCGACCGACATGTTCGAGGGCGACAAGCGCGAGACCTATAAAAAACTGAAACTGGAAGGCATTCTCGAATCGCCGATCAATATCTGCATCACCTGTGACCGGGACCGCGCCGGCCCGGTGGTCATCGGACGCACCCATATTAAAACCATGGATCTTTACAGTACGGTATGCGCCGTGCAAAATCTCTGGCTGGCGGCCCGGGCCGAGGGACTGGGCCTTGGCTGGGTCAGCATCCTTGACAATATGCAGCTCAAACAGGCGCTCAATCTGCCGAAAAATGTAATCCCCGTGGCCTATCTCTGTCTGGGCCACGTGTCCGGTTTTTTCGATAAACCGGAACTCCAGTCCGCCGGGTGGCTGCCCCGATTGCCCCTTGGCGACCTTGTCAATTTCGAGGCGTTTGGCGAAAGCGCCGACGACCCCTTCGCGACAAACCTGCTCAAGCATATCTCTGAGGCTCAGAAGAAAAAAGAACAAGAGCCGTCCGGGCCCTGATCGAACGCCCGCGGAGATAACGGGCCCTGCCCGCGCCTGAATCGCGCGGCCCTTGAACCAGACATGTCTGGTTCAAGGGCCGCGGCGCCGCGCTATTGCTAGGAAATCGCCGAGATCCGACCCCTTTCATCTCGCCTTTTCACACCGCCTTTCACTTTTCCATTGACGGCGCCAGGCAGTCTAAATAAAGTAACTGTTTACTTACTTTAAAATCTACTATTGGTGAAAATATGAAAATATTCAAATGGCTTTTTTTAATCATTTCCCTGTCGGTCATGGCGGTAGGCGGCTATTCCTATGCCGAAGAAAAAAAGCAAAATAAATTACAGATCGTCATGCAGAATCTTTTGCAGGATACGCAATATCTGGTGCAGGGCATGATGTTGGAGGATTATACGCTGATTGCGGAATCCGCCGACCGGATCGCCGATCACCCTACCCCCGGGCTCGCGGTGCAGATGAAGCTTCTGAGCAATATGGGCGGCGATTTATCTGCGTTCAAAACCCTTGATGATTTTGTCCATGACCGCGCTGTCGCCCTCCGGGAAGCCGGCCAGTCCAAAGACATGGAGCGGGTGAACACTGAATTTACGGCGCTTCTTGACGGCTGCCAGTCCTGCCACAGCCGTTTCAAGGCCAAAGTGCACAATATTCTGAGTAAATAGATATCCCCGGCTAAAGACGGATTCCGATCGCCTCCGTCCGCTTCACGTTCCCTTGGGAAACGACGCCGCCTTGTTCGAGTCTGTCACCCTGAATTCAGTTCAGGGTCCATTCTGCCGCCCGCTCACAGCCGGACAGATGGATGCTGAACCAGGTTCAGCATGACGTTCTTTGGAACAGGTCACTCATCTCCAAATTCTTGGAACCGGAAGCCTCTCTCTGCAGCCGCATTAAAAAAACCCGGTGCGCAAGGGCGACAGGAGCCGCGGTTATAAATAATCAAACAGGCTGATTTTCAACATGATGGTCAGGCTGGAATAGGACGCCTCCAGCTGGGTTTGCAATTCGCTTAATTTGATTGTCGCTTCGGCCAGATCGGCATCCTTCAGATCGGACACCAGAATATCCAGCGCCTCCGCCTGGGCCAGATTATGCTCCTGCGTTTGCTGGATCGACGAGGTTTGATAAGACAGATTTTGCTTCATGATACCGAGGCCGTCCGTCGCCCGCCGCATCAGGTCATAGGCCTCGGCAAGGGCGGCCTGATCACCCGGCGCCGTGATCATCAGGTCAATGGCCCGAAACATCTGCTCAAAGGTCTCGTCATTGGCCGACAGACCGTATTCAATCCGGGAGGCGTTGCCCGCCTTATAAGCCAGCACGCCGTCATCCCCCTGATAATAGGAGGTGTCCGCGACGGACGGGGCTGTCTGGCCGCCATAGCCGCTGCCAGCAATATCAACCGGCGGCGCGTCTGTCGCCGTACCGGAAAAAAGATACCGTCCGGCAAAGTCCGCATTCAACATGCTTTCCAGGTCGGTCCGCCACTGGGTTGCGAGAATGGACAGATTGGCGGAACTCGTTCCTGCCCCGCCCAGAGCCGCCGTCATATCCCCCAGAATATTGTTGGACAGGTCGTTGATCTGGTTCAGTGCGCCATACATGCTTTCCATATGGTCCAGGGTGTAATCTGTGTTGGTGATTTCACTTTCCAGCAGATTCTTCTCACTCTCAAACCGTAACAGGCGATTGCTGTCAGGGGCGATGCCGCTGAAGGTTTCCGACTTGAGGCCCGAGGCCGTTTGCTGCTGGGCCTTGTTCATCTCAACATGGGTTCTGCTCGACTGATCATAAAGGTAATTGATATGGGAGAATGAGGATATGCGCATGGTTAATTCACCATATCCAGTAAAACATCATACATTTCCCGGGCCATGGAAATCAGCCGGGCGTTGGCCTCATACATATTCTGATACTGGGTCAACAGGGCGGTTTCTTCATCAATATTGACCCCCGTTTCGTTGGACAACATGTTTTTGACGTAATCATACCCCCCGTCGGACACCTCATAATCGGTCACGGCGTCCGCAATGAGGGTCGCCGCGTCAGACACCAGGGCGCTGCCGTAATCATTCAGGCTGTTTTTCTGCGCCGCGCTGGCGCTGGTCGCCCCGAAAGCAACGTCCGCATCAAACATACCCGCCATCTGCGCGACCATGGAACTGTCGGAGGCCGAAAGAGCCCGTCCGCCGGCCGTCATGCCGGAACCCGCCTGAAATTCACTGGTCGGCAGGGTCGAAGGCTGCGCCAGAATTCGATCCGTCACCCCGATGGACGCGGCATCCTTGCCGTGAAAAATATCATTGAAGCCGAAATAATCGGAAAACCCCGCCCCCGTGCTATTAACATCCGTTCCCGGACCCGACAGCACAACGCCATTATCCGCATTATCCGCCGACAAAATCAGGCGGCCGTCGGCGGAAAGCCCGGCGCTCATGCCGTTAATAGTATTCAGGTCGGCAACAAGCGCTCCCAGGGTGGCGTAACCGCCAAGATTAATCGCCTGGGCCTCCTGCGTATGGCCGCTTTGCGAAACGACGGCGACATCCAGCGTCCCCACCCCGGCAAAGGCGTCCGTTGCGGCATGACCTGCATCACTGGTCAGGGTCTGCGGCGGGGGATAAGCGCTGCCCTGATTGCTGATTCTATTGGTTTCATCAATCAGACGCGCGGCGAACTCGTCGAGCTTCTCCTGCTCGCCAACAAATATTTCATCCCTCAGATCAATCAGCCCGGCCAGTTCACCCTGCTGAATTTTTCTCGTTATATCCGTTCCGTTCAGCGTAATGCCGGGAATGTCAGTGGGATAAGTTTCCGCCCCTGACAAGCGGCCGGCGGCGGTATAGTCAAGATGGTTGGCCTGGCTGCCCAGCAGTAGCCCGCCCCCTTCGGCATATATCGTCACCCGGTTCTGGTCATTTCTGAAATACTGAATGCCGATCAGTTGGGATAATTCCTCAAGCTCGCGGTCCTGATCATCCATCAGGTTTGTCACATCCAACCCGGAGGCCGACAGCAGCGCAATATCGTCATTTAACCTTTCCAGATTATCCAGTTTGTCATTGATGTTGTCCACAACATGCGGGATCTGCTGATCCGCTTCGGTGCGCTGTGACTGGATGGCCCGCGAAAGATCATTGATGTATCCTGACAAGGATTGCGCGGACTGAACAACCTGCTCCTTGTCCATATCCGAATCCGGCTGCGCGGCCAAGCCGTTGAAGGCCGCCTGCAGATCGGACGTCAGCTTGCTGAGATTAGGACCATCCGTTGCGCCAATGACGCTGTCATAATAAAGCATATAGTCATTGATGACTTTGTTTTTTCCCAGGTCCGCCGCCTGGCTGTTGACAGATTTTGCCAATATGTCATTGGATATTCTTTGTTGCTCGCCACTGCCAATGGTCACGCCGGCCTCGGAAGATACCGTCGTAACTTCATAGGTCTTGCGCGTATATCCCGCCGTGCCCGCATTACTGATATTGTTCGTCGCGACCGAAATCTGGTTCTGCGACGACAACAGCGCCGACGTTGACGTGGACATGATCTGGTTTATCGACGACATCAGCCTTCCCCTGTTTTACCCAGGACCGACGATGAAGCGTATTTGGCGCAGGCTCCCAGATTGTCATCAATCCGGCTGATCTTGTCCTGCTGGTCCTGCATGGCCCTGGACAAAACGACATCGCGCGCCTCAAATCCACGGCGGATCTCGGCCAGGTCCGTTAAAAACAGCAGTTTCTGGTCACCGCTCAACTCACGAATGTTTTGGCAGATTTCCGCCGACAATGCGACGGCGTCCTCCTTGCTGTCCACCAGGGGAAGGCTATAGTCGTCCTGTTGGGAACGTCTGATCCGGTTGAGAATTTTCTGAATATGAGCCATGACCTTACCGAACCGCCTGCAACAGGGTGTCATACATTTCATCCGCCGCCGTGATTACTTTCGCCGCCGATGAATAGGCCTGCTGGGCGATGATCATTTTATTGAATTCCGTCGCGGTATCCGTGTTCGAGGTTTCGAGGGATTTCGCCCTGATTTTTCCCGAACTGCCCTGCCCCGGCAGAGTCAGGTTCAGGTTGCCCGCCAGATAGCTTTCGTCATAGACCGTGCCCTCCACATGGGCGAGTCCATTGGCGTTCTGAAAGGTGGCGATCGGGATCTGATAAATGGTTTGCGACAGGCCGTTATCAAAGTAGGCTGTGACCAGACCGGCGTCATCAATGCCAATATCGTTGAGCTGGCCATAACGCGCACCATCCTGGCTGGTGCTGAAAATCTCCACATCCGGGGTCGAGAAATTGGACGCCTTCTGGGTCAGCCCGTCGGACTGGCCGACCGTGCCGAGGTCCAGCAGGAAGGTATTATCCTCCGCTCCGGTGGAGAAATTGGAGATTGTAATATCCAGCGGATCAGGATTGGTGCCTGACAGAATCCCCTGACCGTCAAAATCAACCGTAATCGCGGCGGGGCTGATCGTGCCGCTCGGCGCGCCCGGCTCCCCGGTGACATAGGGATCCTTCAGGGACAGGCTCCATTGGTTGGCGGCCGTCTTTGTCCATTCCTGTTCAATGGTGTGACTGACTCCCAGGGAATCAAAGGTTTCCACCGATGTGGTGAAGACATCATTCACCTGGGCGTCCGCCGGCAGGTTCGCCGCCATTGAAAGTTTCGACGTCGCCTGGGCCGCCCCGCTGATCGAATCGACGCTGATCGGCTCCAGACTGTTCAGGTTGTTGCTGCTGCTCGCCAGCACATCGCCATTGGCGTCCGTCTTGTAGCCCAGCAGGTAATAGCCCTCGCTGTTTTGAAGATTGCCGTTGGCGTCCGTCGTGAAGCTGCCGTTGCGGCTGTAGGCGTAGCCGGACGGCTTGTTGTTGACATCATCGCTGACGACAAAAAAACCGCTGCCGTTGACGGCGACGTTGGTCGAAACGCCGGTGCTTTCGATCAGCCCCGGCTTGCTTATGGCCTGACCGGTATTGGCCCGAACGCCACTGACGGACTCAGCGCCCAGGTTGCCCGACACCATCGCCGTAAAAGACACGTCTTTGGTTTTATAGGCCGTGGTGCTTTCATTGGCGATATTTTCCGATATGGCGGAAAGCGCCGTGCTTTGGGCGGCAAGACCGCCGACGGCGATGTTGAGAGCTGCTGTAAGGCTCATATCATGTCTCCTGAAAAAATAAAAAGTCAGATGGCGTCAGCATCACTGCTGTAGAATTTGAGAATGTCGCTGTCGGTGAAGCTCAGTTGTCCCGCCTGATACTGGGGGGCGCCGCTGGCCGTATCGATCATTTCCACATTGACAAAGGAGGAGATGTTGCCGGGAACTTTCTCACCTTCGGCATCCAGAGAGGTGACCGACAAGGTCAGAACGCTGTCTTCGGTGACACCGGCCATATTCGCCAGATCAAGATCAAGCCGGTATCTGCCCTGATCGGTCTCACCGGCGGCCTGGTAGACCAGGTTGCCCGCTTCATCACTCACCGAAATGAGCGTCTCGCTCACCCCGCCGCCGACTTCATAGGCCCAGCTTGCCGCGCCCGACTGCACCGGGGATTGGGTTGAATTCAGCTCCATATCGGTTCCCAGGTAGGAGACGGCGAGAAAGCTGCTGCTGGCGAGGAAATTTCGGTTCAGATTTTCAAGCTGGCTATTGGTCTCTGTCGATTGTTCAAGCTGGGAATAGCTGACCATCTGGTTGGTCATTTCATTGGTGTCCATCGGGTCCGTCGGATCCTGATTTTCCAGTTGCACCAGCAACAGGGACAGGAAATCCACCATTTCATTTGATGTTTCCGATTCCTTGGCGGATGCGGAACCGCCCGTTTGCGCCAACGCGCTTTGCGTCATTTGCGGATTATACGCCGTGGATTGAATTTCAGACATCAGGGCCTCCATTGTGAAACAGGTCATCAATAATTTTGTCGATCAGGGGAATATCGACTGGTCACTCTGTTCCACGCTCAGGGTTGGAAAAGTGGGGCGGCAAAAAGAAAAATAAAAAATTCCCGCCCCAAACCGGCGCTGTCGCCCGTGTAAGGAAGGGAACGAATATGAAAATGTTCCCCGGAATCCACATAAGTGAATGCCGGATCATCTACAGATGAATGGAGTAAAACATGTCTGTTATTTCAACGAATACGGCTGCCAACACAGCCTTGAGATACTTAAACAAGAATTCGGATGAACAAAGCAGTTCACTGGCCAAACTGTCCAGTGGTTCCCGGATTCAGGTGGCGTCCGATGACGCCTCCGGACTGGCGGTCGGCACCGCGCTCGCGGCCGATGTCGCCGTGCTTGAACAGGCGTCGATCAACGCCCAGCATGGCGAATCCGTGCTGCAGACCGCCGATGGCGGCCTGTCCCGCATCAGCGACGTGCTGCAGAGAATGAAATCCCTGACCGCGCAATCCCTGTCCGGCGCCATCAGCGACACGGAACGGGGTTACGTGGATGCCGAATATCAGCAGCTTATTGCTGAAATCGACGCCATTACCGCGCAAACCACCTTCAACGGCGAAAAATTGCTGGACGGTGTCGGCGCTTATACAGCGGGTGTCGACTTCATGGTCGGAACGGATGCAACTGATAAAATTACGGTTACTCTTGCCGGCGTTGGCTCAACAGCACTGGCCGTGGACCTTACCGATGTTACCACGCAAGTGAACGCCACCGCCGCAATGACGGCGGTCGATACCGCCATCGGCACGGTTTCGGCGGAGCGCGCCAACGTCGGCGCGACCCTGTCCCGTTTTGGCTACAGGGGCGATGTGGTTGATACCTCCCTGGAAAATCTGAAAGCGGCGGAATCCACCCTGATGGATGCGGATATTGCCGCCGAACAAATCAATTTCACCAATGCGCAAACGTTGACCGACGCCGCCATTTCGGCGCTGGCGAAGGCCAACGCCATGCCGCAAAAGCTGTTGCAGCTGTTAAACTAACCCCCGTTAAACGGAATATCCTGTTTTGCTTAACCGGGTCGGGGGAAGGTCGGAACTTCCCCCCAATATTTCCGGGAATTAAATGCTATCTTTACTTATTTTAAGGATTAAAAATGTCGACCGCCGGCGCCGTTACCCAATATGACAACAAAACATATATCTCCTCCATATCATCCGGCCTGGACACCAATGCCCTTGTCGAAGCTGCGGTGGCGCAAAAAACCGCTCCCGCAGATCGCATTGATGTCAAGGTCGAAGAAAATGAACTGAAAATCAACGAATATAAGGAGCTGCAAAGCCTGTCGCAGGATCTTGAAATGTCGCTGGAAAAGTTAAGATCCAAAAATTACAGCAGTCTTGGCGCCAGCAATGATTTCGATCGTAAGCAGGCCTATTTTAGCAGCAGCAGCCTTACCAGCCCCGGGGACCATATCGCAGTCAGCGTTGACGACAAAGCAATCGCCGCCAGTTATAATATCGAAGTAACCCAGCTCGCCCAGAAAATGAAAGTCACCAGCGCGCCGCAAGGCAACGCCGCTTTGGGCCTGACCGGTGATTTTTCATTGGGCCTTGACGGGGTGATGGGCGGGCCGATTTCGGTAACGCCCGACATGACTGTTTCGGACATCGCCGACAAGATCAACGCCACCTCAACCGAAACCGGCGTCCATGCGACTTTGATCACCATTGACGCCGACACGACGCAGCTCATCCTGTCCGCCGACAAGACGGCCGCCCAGATTTCCTATGCGTCCACAGGCGGTGATGACATATTCGCCTCGCTTGGCCTGGTCGATGGTTTTGGCAATTTCTCCAATGTCACCCAGGCGGCACAACCGGCCAAGATGATTATCGACGGCAATGAAATCATTCGCGACAGCAACGAAATTTCCGACGCCATTTCAGGAGTCAACTTCTCCCTGCTGAATGCGCAGCCCGGCTCCGTCATAAAAATGGACGTCAATCACGACTATAACGCCGTCAAAAATTCCGTGACCGAATTTATCGACAGTTATAATGCGCTCCGGGAATTTATTTTAAACCAGCAGGCCATCACGGACGACGGCGCCGTATCAGAGGACAGTATTCTCTTTGCCGACACTCTGCTGCGCAATATGGACGCCGGAATCCATGATATTCTCAACAGCAGTTCATATGGCGCGTCAACAAACATAAACACCCTGAGTGAACTGGGTATTGAAATGGATTCGAGCAACCGGCTTTATCTGGCCGATGAAAATAAACTGGATACCCTGCTGTTATCGGATTTTTCCGCCCTGGAGAATTTCTTCGAAACCAGCTACCAGAGCACCGACAGCAGGCTAAGAATCCTCAAAAACGAGACGGTGAATTCCGGCATGAATTTTTCCCTGGCGCTCACCGCCGATAATCAGGGTAAAATCACCGATGTTCTGGTCGACGGACAATCCGACCTGTTCGATTCTCAGGATAATCTGATCACGGGTAAAAAAGGCACGCTCTATGAAGGCATGAGCTTCGCCATCACCCTCGACCCCCTGGAATCGACGACGATCGACGTAAACCTTGAATCCGGTTTTGCCGACAGTCTGGGCAATTATGTCAATGTATACTCAAACAACCTGGACGGGTTGGTGCAAAACGAAATAACCCGTCTGTCAAAAAACAATTCCACCCTAGAGGAAGAGGCGACAAGAATACGTCAGGACGCCGAAATCTACCGGCAGAGAGAGGTCGACAAATACGCCAAAATGGAAACCGAACTACAGGAAGCCGAACTGCTGAGAAAACAGATCAACGCAATTCTGGGAGAAGAGAAAAATGACTGAACATAATACAACCCCCGCGCCCGGGGGCCATAAAGCCTACCGGAAAAAGCTCCATGGCGCCGCTTCGCGGGAAGAAATACTCCTGTCCCTGAACAAGGGAATTTACGGGTTTCTGAAGGCGGCAAAATTTTCCTATGAACAAGATTCACTGGACAAAATGTGCCGCAACACCCAAAAATCCCTGCAGATTATTCAGGCGCTGAAGGGTCATTTCGCCACATTGGAAGCCGGCAAAAACGGCGCAATTCTACAGCGTTATTATGACTTTATATTTAAAAAAATTGTTTTAATACAACGTTCTAGCGATATACTATCAGAATTCGACCATATACTGTCAACATTAGAGAATTTTTGCCGGACACTTGAGCAGGCGGCCTCGCCCCGAAAGAGCGGGCAGAATTTTCCCACGCGGGCCAATATTGTCGCCTGATTTCTGGCATCAAACTTGCATATTATTTTCTATAACAATCATAGATAAATAATATGAAAAGATATTTTGATGCATAGAATCGATAACAATGAAAACCCTGAAAATGCACCGGATGAAGAATTATACCAACAGGCGGGGAGAGGAGATGAAGCGGCTTTTCGATGTCTGATGTCGCGCCACCTTGATAAAGTCTGGCGCCTGGCCTTTAACATCCTGGCCGATGACAAGGATGCGGAGGATGTGGTTCAGGAGGTGTTTTTATCGGTCTGGAAAAACAGCGCCTCATGGAAAAGCGGCACCGCCCAATTCAGCACATGGTTGTATCGGGTGAGCATCAACAAGGCGATAGACTTCAAAAGAAAACAGGGAAAAACCCCACTGCCCATGGCGGCGGAAAAAATCAATCTGCTTCAGGAAGAAAGTCCGCTGGACATTGATTTCCCCCTGCCGATTGACATTTTACTGAAAAAGGAAGCTCTGCAGGACGTCAGCAAAATTATTTTATCCTTGCCACAAGGGCAAAAAAAGGTCATTCATTTATTTTATTTTGAGGATATGACGGTCGCCGAAATCGCCAGGAAAATCAACAACACGGAAGTTGGCGTCCGGTCGTTGCTCAAAAGGGGTAAAAAATCACTAAGAGAAGCAATCATTTGCCAGAAGAAGATCTGTAACTATGAAATTGGAAGAATTTAAGAACAACCTGGCTGTTTATGGGGGAAATTTAACGAAATGGCCGGCGGCGCGACGAAAATCCGCAGAAGGTCTTTTGGCCCGTTCGGTGGAGGCGCAGGATCTGTTCAGCGAAGCGACAAGCCTGGATATGCTGATTGATCCCGATGGCGCCCGCCCGCCCGATGATCTTCTGGATAAAACTACCCGAAAAACAAAAGACCGCACATAGGCTTTTTTATCATCTCCGTCTTTTAAGCGCCGCAACGCGCCTGACGAAACACGGGGGGCTTTTCCGGTCATATCGCCACAGAATCCCAAAGCCGCCGGGTCGCTGCGCCGCGCATTTCGAGGTGGGCCCGCCTTAATATGCGCCAAGGCCGCCACAAGGCCCGCACCGCCATGAGCCCGGTAGGCCATTACGGCCGCAAAAACCATCATAAAACTCATAAAACCGGGAAACATCACGAGGATCGCCTCTTATCCGTAAGATAGTAACAATTTACTTACCAACCTTATACAGGCTGTTCAGTGTCCTTGTCAAGGGCCCTGAAAATCAATTTCAACAGGGGGCGGACCTCTTCCTGAAGATCAAAGCCGAAATCATGGATCGACCAGCGGACGATAACCCCCTGGATGGTGCTGACCATCAGCCGGGCGGCGACATCCGGATCGACATCCCCCCGGAACTGACCGCAGGCCACCCCTTCCCGCACCTGCTCCGTCAGCTTTTGAATATACATATTCATGATTTTCCGGACGACGGATTTCAGCTTTTGCGGCCCCTTGTACACGTGATTGGAAAAGATCAGCCGCGCCACCCCCGGATGCCCGGTGAGGAATATGAGCTGGGCCGTGATCAGCTTTTCAAGCCGTTCCCGGGGCAAGTCGCTTTCATTGGCGACGCTGGCGTCAAACTTGGCGAATATCTTCTCCGACACCCATTCGAAAACCGTCAGGAACAGGGTCTCATTATTCTTGAAATGCTTGAATATGGTCGGCTGAGAGATGCTGAGTTTATCGGCGATCACCTGGGTTGTGATCTTGCGCGATTTGTCATCCGCCGCCACATCCAGTGTGGCCTGAATAATTTCAGCCTTCCGGTCTTCGTGTGATTTTCTCATATTCCCGTTGATCACTTCCCTTGCTAATCTCATTACCATCAATCGTTTTGTTTAAGCTGTTTACCGCGAATGCCGGCCCCTTGTCCAGTGCGCCTGTCCCGGGGACCGCCCGATCCCCTCTCTGAAGTCAGGTTGTCGCCGGCGCCTCTCCCGCCGTGAGCTTGACAAGCCCCATATCCTCCAGAATGGCGTACATGGCCGGCAGAACCAGCATGATCAGGACCGTCGACGTCAGCATGCCGAAGACGATACTGGTCACCAGCGGCACCAGAATCAGCGCCTGGGTGCTGGTTTCAAACAGCAGCGGCGTCATCCCGGCGATGGTGGTCACAGAGGTCAGGAAGATCGCCCGGAACCGATCGTAAACCGCCTGTTTCGCCGCATCATGAAACAACATGCCCTCGGCGACGCGATATTTGACGAATTCCACCAGCAGAATGGAATCATTGACCACCACCCCCGCCAGGGAGACAAAACCGATCATGCTCGGCAGGGTGAAATCCAGTCCCATGATCAAATGACCCCAGATGGCGCCGATCAGGGCCAGCGGGATATTGATCATCACAATCACCGGCTCCCGGTAATTGCCGAACTGCAGCGACAGCAGCAGGAAGACCCCAAAGACGCCAAGGGCGAAGCCGGTGAGAATGGAGGACTTGGTTTCGGCACCATTTTCCACTTCGCCTTTGTAATCAATGCGGATGTCCGGATAGCGTTTCTCAAAATCATTGAGATTCTTTTGCAGGCTTAAGATGACTTCCGAGGTATTGGCGATATCCGCATCGACATCGCCGTATATATTGACGGTGCGCCGATGGTTGATATGACCGATGCGGGAAAATTCCCGCACTTCTGTAATATAGGCGACGCTGCTGAGCGGGATCGCCTGCCCTGTTTTTGAAAATACGGTGAAATTGTCAAAATCGAATAATTCCTGACGGGGCAGATTGTCCAGCCTGGCAATGATTTCATAGGCTTCCCGCCCCTGATAAATCTCGTCGATCTTGACGTCCATATAGGCCGACCGCAATTGGGTCGCAATGCGGCGCGAATCAACCCCCGCCGCCAGCGCCCCCGGTTTCAGCCGGATGCTGTATTGCGGTTTTCCCGGCCGCAGGTCATCAAGCAGATTCATCACCCCCGCATAGCCCCTGAGCCGGTTCTGAACCTCCCATGACGCCCGCGACAATTCATCCAGATCATGGCCCGAGAGGCGAATGTGAATCGCCCGGCCCGCAGGACCGATTTTGGGCTCCTTATACTGAATGTTCAAGACACTGGGGATGTCGCCGGTATTTTCCTGCCACAGGCGGATAAATTCGATCATCTGGGTATTGCGTTCTTCTGTATTCAACAGATCGACGCTCAAGGTCGCCAGGTGGGTGCCGTTTTCCGGCACGTCGCCATGCTCGCCGTAGGAAAGCTGAATATTCTGAACCAAAGGCTCCTTTTCATTCCGGCTCAGCGTTTCATCGGTCTTGTCCAGCGCCCGGCGCAGGATGCCCATCACCCGTTCCGTCTCCGCCAGCGGCGTGCCCTGGGGCAGCAGCACCCGGGCTTCGACATTCTGCCCTTCCAGGTCGGGAAACGCCTTGAATTTGACAATGCCGGTGACCATAATGCCGACCGACAGAACCAACATCACCAGGGCGGCGCCGACGGTCAGATATCTGAACCGCATCGCCGCTTCGGCGGCATCGGCGACCTTGTCCCGCAGCCGGCTGAACCGGCTTTCAAATTTCTGACGCCATTTGGCCGGCTCCCTGTCATGGGCGTGGACCAGCGATTGTTTCAAATGATGGGGCAGGATCAGAAAGGCCTCGATCAGGCTGATGGTCAGCACCGACAGCAGCACCACCGGCAACACGCCGAGGATCTGCCCCAGATCGCCTTTCATCATCAACAGGCTGCCGAACAGGAAAGCCGACGTCAGATAGGACGAGAAAACCCCGCGAAATACTTTTCTGGTGCCGTCCACCGCCGCGTCAAGCGGCGATTTCCCCGTGCGGTATTCATGATCAATATTTTCCGACAACACAATGGCGTCATCCATCAGAATGCCGATCGCCATCAACAGGGCGACCATGGAGATCATATTGATGCTGATCCCGAAGACAACCATCATGGCGATCCCGCCCAGAAAGGAAATCGGCAAACCGAGGGCAATCCAGAAGGTATAGCGCCAGGTAAAGAACAGCAGCAGGGCAAGGGTCGCCAGGATCAGCCCCTGCCAGCCGTTGGTCAGCAACAATTGCAGGCGGTCGCGCACCGATGTCGAGGTGTCATTCATGATCGTCAGGCGGGTGCTTTCCGGTAAAATCCTGTTTTCCGCCGCCACAAAGTCAATCAGGGCGTCGGCAACCTTCAGGGTATCGTCAATGGTGTTCTTGCTGACCTTCAGCAGCGCCGCCGGTTTACCGTTGAGTTCAACCCGTTCCTCGGGGTCCTCAAACCGATCGACGATGGTCGCAATATCGCCCAGCCTGATTTCCCCGCCTTCCGCGGTGTTGAGGATCACCAGTTCGGCCAGTTCATCAATGGTCTTGCGGACATTGTCGAAGGTAATCTGATAGGAGGCTTCGGTCGCCTCCAGAACCCCGGCCGGCAGTTCCAGGGCCTGGGCGGCGATCAGGTCGGCAATCTCCTGAACACTCAGGTTATATTTCTTCTGGGTATCGGGATGAATCAGCACCTGAAGCTGATGGGTCGAAAAACCGTCCAGCGTCACGATGGGAACCTCAGGCATGGCGATCAGCCGGTCCCGGTAATATTCCGCCAGCGCCTTGAGCTCGCTCAGGGTCAGTTTATCGGAAGTCAGGGCGATATTGGCCACCGCATTGGTGCGCCCCAGCTGTTTAATCACCGGTTCCTCGATATTATCGGGAAAATTCTGGATGGCGTCAATTTCGGTCTTTATATCATCGGCAAAGGTGCGGATATTGCCCTGTTCCTGCATCTCCAGGGTGAAGATCGCCAGATTATCGCGGGCGTCGCAGTCCTGTTCTTTCAGGAAGCTGACGCCGTCTGTCGCGTCCTCAAGCGGATTGCAGATGCCGTCTTCAACGTCGCCCGGGCTCGCGCCGGGATAGGCGACCGTGACCTGCACCTTGCTGGGCTTCAGCAGCGGGAAGGATTCCTTGTTGAGATTTTTCAATGAGGTCAGACCAATGGCGATGATCGCCATCATCAGGATATTGCTGATCGTCGGATGCTGGGCGAAATAACGGATCATTTCCCCGTCTCCTCCGCCAGGGCGGCCGGGGAATCAGCTTGTGAAATATCTGCAGCAATATCATCGCCGCCAAGAGCGTCTTTCGCCAGTTGCGCCTCGCCATCCGGCGCCGGCGCCGGATTGAGCGGCAAGCCGTCCATCACCGGGATGACATCGGTGATGATAACTTTTTCTCCCGGCTGAAGGCCGGATTCGATGACCACCAGCTGGCCCTGCTTATGCAGGATCTTCACCGGCCGGATTTCCAGTTTGTTATCCGCGCTTGCGATATAAACCCGTCCCTGATGAAGCGCCTTGCGCGGCAACACAAGCGCTTTTCGCGGCTGTGTATAGAGGTCAACGGCCACATACATCCCCTTGAGCAGCGGCGGGCGGCGGCCCGGAATCACGCTTTCATAAGGATTATTGACCGCCACAGTCACGCTGATGGTATCCCGCACCGGATCGATCGCTTCGCCGATGCGCAGCACTTCACCGCGCCATATCTCGGTTTCCTGTCCGTTGCCCACCAGCCGGACATTGGCCCCGAGTTTCATTTTTGAGAAAATCATCTGCATATCCGCCGGATTCTGCAGATTGACCGCCCCCCCGCCCAGACCCGAGATCAGCGGCGCAAACCGGCTGATCGGCAACTGGGCGTCAATTTCAACCGCCTTGGTCCCCAACGCCTCGTAAAGCGCCGTGCTGGCGGCGACATATTCGCCTTCCTCGACAAAGATCTCGCCGATCCGGGCGTCGAACGGCAGGGAAACTTCGGTCCGGCCCAACGTATCCTCGCTCTGGGCAAGCTCGGTTTTTGATTTTCTGATCTGGGCCAGGGTCGCCGCCTTGCGGCTGCTGAAGGCGGCGAGCTTGCCCTCCAGATCCTCGACCTGCTGGCGGAGTTGCAGGACTTTCTGTTCCTCGGCGTCTATGGCGGAACGGGTGACCACGCCCTTTTCCCAGAGAATGCGGAACCGCGCCAGTTCCTTCTGGCCGATGTCGAGATTTTCCCGGGCGATGTCCAGGGAGCGCCGGGTGGTTTTTTCCTCGACCTCCAGTTGAGCCAAAGAAGACTCACTGCTCGACAGGCCCGCCCTGCTCTGATCACGGGTGAATTCAAAGGTCGTCGGCTCGATGCGCAACACCACCGTGCCCCGCGCCAGACTGGCGCCCTTTTTCAGGTCCGGATGAATATAGCTGATTTTGCCGCTGATCTCCGCCCGCGTTTTCAACAGGACCGACGGTTCCACATTGCCATAAGCGACACTGCGGCTGCGAAAGGGCAGTTGTTTCGCCGTGATGACTTCCACGGTTTTTGTCGGAAAACCCGGTTCATCGAATTTAACGGACGGCCCGAACTGGACGACTAAAATGACCACAATCAAAGCGACAACAACCATCAGCGGCAGAATAATCGCTTTCTGGAGGAATTTTCTCATAACTTACTCTCTTTAGCAGCGCCGTACTTTAGCATGACCTCGCTTTTATACAGCCGCCTTTTTAGCACGGCCGCCGCTTAAACCGGGCAAAAACGCCATCGGTTCATAGCACATTCACATCCTGTTGGATAGTAATTAGTTACTACAATCCCTTGAAACAACCCCGGCTTAAAAATATTTCCTTTTTCACGATCATGATATGGCCTGCATTTAGCCATGCCAATGGTGCAAAATACGTTTCTTTTTTTAAGGCGTGTCACAGACGGACCGGCACGGCGCGACCCTGATTATTCATGGGGGCGTTAGAAAACCCCGAAATAGCCCCGCTATTCCTTCGGCCTTCTGCCTGCCCATGAATAACCAGGGTTTGCGCAGAATGGACATAATTAATAGGTCCTGACCCTAGCCGCCGCGGATGAATTTCCAGAATTCGGGCCAGGCCTGTCTGATCCACAGGAATTGATACGTCATGGTGACCCGCCGCCAGCCGTATGTTTTATACTTGCGGGCGCTGGTGGTCAGGGCGGCGCCCGCGCATCTTATGGCGACACCCGCCCGGCGGGCATGCCAGACCAGTAAATGATCCTCGCCATAAGGCGCTTGCTCGGGAAATCCGCCCAACCGTTCAAAGATGTCCCTGCGCAGACAGAACCCCTGATCGCCAAACGGCAGGCCGAGGACTTGCGAGCGGAACCGTCCGCCCCATTCGTTCAGCCACATTCCCCCGGGACCGTCCCGATCAAATTTCAGATGGAAATAATGCAGCGCCCTGGGCGCGTCTGCGAGCGCCTTCTCCAGGGCGTCAAGCACCGCCGGGTCGATCCGTGAATCAGCATGCAAGAACCAGAGATTGTCGTATTTCGCCGCCCGGGCGCCGGCATTCTGCTGTCGGGCCCTGCCCTGTTCGGCGGTGACGACCCTCAACCGGTCCCTTTCCAATGCCTGAAAGCCGTCCGTACAGGCCGCGAGAATAATCTCCACATCCCGCGACGGCAGAAGGCGCAGGTCGTCGAGCAGCGGCGCCAGTTGATCTTCCTCGGGTCCGAGGGGAATGATGATCGAAAGATTGCCTAGGGTCATCGGCGGAGCATGTCCAGCAATGCGCGTTTTTCCTCCGTCAGGGCCGCAACCGGCGAAAGGACGGCGGATTGCAGACTCTGACGGCAGCCGCACCCCTCGACATTCCGGTCATGGGTCGCTGGACCGGCCTGCCGTTCAAGGAAATGGCCCAGAAGACGTTTGGCCTTTTCAAGGCTGGCGCCGTAACGGGAAATCACCTGCTCGACACTGACATGTTGCGCCGGATCATCGAGCCAGCAATCATAATCCGTCACCACGGCGATCGTCGCATAGCAGATCCGGGCTTCCCGCGCCAGAAAGGCTTCCGGCACATTGGTCATGCCGACCAGATCGCAGCCGGCGGCGTTCCGGAGGAAAAAGCTTTCCGCCCGCGTGCCGAGGCGCGGCCCGTCAACACAGCCATAGGTCACCCCGTTATGGAGGACGATTTCCGCCACAGCCGCCGCCGCATCGAGTTCGCCGGCCAATTGCGGGCATGTGGGGTTGGCCGTTGAGACATGGGCGACCAGCCCTTCGCCGAAAAAGCTTTTCTCCCGCGGGCCTTTGACAAAATCGAAATATTGATCCGGCAGGCAAAGATCGCCGGGCTTTATCTCATGGCGCAGGCTGCCGACGGCGGAAATGCCGATCATGCGGGTCACGCCGAGGCTTTTCAACGCCCATATATTGGCGCGATAATTGACCTCATAGGGCAATAACTCGTGCGCCTTACCATGCCGGGCCAGAAAAACAATATCCCGCCCGCCACGATAACACCCCCGCAGAAGCGGCGCGGAGGGCGCGCCGAACGGCGTCTCAACCCGTCGTTCTTCCTCAACCGCCAGTCCCGGAAGGTCATATACGCCCGAACCGCCAATGATAGCTAACATGTTATTCTTCCTTCGTTGATGATCTTCCAAACCGGGGCGCGGGGATGGATTCTTCCGGTTTTCCGGTGATGAAACTCTGCGAATAATCCACGCCCATTTGAGTCAACAAGTGCAGTGTTTCCTGGTCGGGGACGCCTTCCGCGATAATTTCCCGCCCCGCTGATTTTCCAATATCAATCACTAGTTGCACAAACCGGCGCGTTTCCGCAGACTGTCGAATCTCTTCGCAATAAGAGCGGTCAATTTTAAAATAATCAACGGGAAACCGGTTCAGGTTGCGAAAGTTGCTTGATCCGATGCCAATGTCGTCAAGGGCTATTTTATACCCCGCTGTGCGCAAGATTTCCATGGTGTGAACCGCCTGTTTACTATCCCGGTTGGCGATATTCTCTGTGACCTCCAGAATGATCCTGTCTTTGGGAACCGCATGTTTTTCTATAATTTCCGCCATCTGGCCGGGAAAGCGAAGATTTGTAAAGGATGCGCTGCTCAAATTGATCGACAGGCAGGAGGCAGATCCCCTACTCGCGGGATAAAGTCGATGAAAATTCCGGCAAAGCAGTTCAATGACATATAAATCCAGATCCTGTGATATTTTATTGAATTCGGCATATTGCAGGATCTTCACGGGAGAGGATATATCCCCTTTATTCCGATAATGGCGCAGAAGAATCTCGTATTTCTGTCCGGCGGGCGAGCCGTTCAAGCCGACGATCGGCTGGGCGAAAAGCCCCAGTTCCTGATTATCCATACCTTGACGCACAAGGCGTAAACCGGTTCGCTTTTCTCTGAAGGTTTTGAAGGTACCGCTATCCTGATCCAGAAACCAGTATAGCCGCCCCGACGTTCTGGTCGCTATTCGAACGGCGAGTTCAAGGCGCGAGACAGTTCCGCCGAAATCATCATTCAGTGGCGTAATGCCACAAATCAGCTTCGGGTAATAGAGATTGCCGTTCGCGTCTATTCTGAGGGATGACTGTTCGTCAATGAACTTCTGCAGTCGCGCTTTCAGATCCCGATAGGAACCGGACAGCGCGGCCAGATATTTATTGAAGGCCGTTCTGACAATAACGCCATCTTCAAAATTGCGTTGAAGGATGGTTTCCAGCATTCGGGTCATTCGTATTTCCGCCGCCAAGCCATCCGATTCATTCAGGCGCGCAACTTCCCCTGCATGATTGATATGAATTTTCACCAGAATACAGTCATGGTTCTTTTTATACAAAGAGGCCAAAAGTCCAACGTAGGACGGTAAATCAGAGATGGGTACAATATCGGGCGTTTCAGAGATTGCCGGCGTAATGTCGGTAAGTAATTTATCCTGATATTCATATTCCGTGAGAATGCGGGCCAGCCCCTGAACAAGCAATGGCGCGGCAAAGGGGACAAGCAGGCCCCAGCCGTAGTCGCGGGTGATAAAGGATATTGTGCCGACCAGCGCCGCCCCGATATAGGTCATCGGGTTTTTCAGGGTCTTTTCCGACCCCGTCCGCAAACTGTGATACAGCACGCTTCGAGATGTCATTTTTTATATCTCGCTGCAGGATGCGCCGTAAGCGAAACAGCTATAGCAGCGATGATGTTTCATGCTGATCCGGGTCCGCATCGTTTCCCGCAAGGCGCCCCCCAGATCATAATCCGGATCGTCATCCACCAGCGTACAGGCATAGACCCGCATCCGCCCCGCCTGCTTGACAACCATGCGGGAAAAGGCGCACATAAATTCCTGGCGGCTTTCCGCTGTCTGATAGCGGGTCATGCAGTCTGTGGTGACCGCGGGCACATGCGGCAAGGATCCCGGAACGGCAAAATCCGGAAAAGCGACAATATGCAGATCCGCCGGCAAGCCGTGTTGCCGCAAAATATCGGCAAAGGCCGCATCGGTCGCCGCCCTATCCTCATCGGGCCAAATCCGACGGGCGACGGAGACCGCGAAACCCCGCTCATGCAACATTTTCAACCCGGTCAACGCCTTGACGAAATTGCCCTGCCCCCGCCCCAGGTCATGCACCGCCGCTTCATAATGGTCGAGGCTGACCCGGAAGGCGATCGGCCGGCGGCTATCCCGCAATCCGTCAACTTCCCCGATGCGCCGCTGCAACGGCTCGGTCGCATTGGTCAGCACAAGGCACGGCCGGTAAGAAGACGCCAGATGCAATATCTTCACCATATCCCGGGCGAGGAACGGCTCGCCGCCGGTGAAGGAGAATTGCGCGACGCCCAGGGCCAAAGCCTCTTCGATAAAAGGCCGGACATCCGCCAGCTTAACCAGCTCCAGACGCCTGTCGCCAGGTTTCGATCCTTCAAGGCAAAAATCACAGGCCAGATTACAGGCCGTCCCCGTATGAAACCAAAGCTCCTTTAGTTCATGGCTGTCAATATAGCCGCGGGCGGCGCCATCCGGCGTTCTGTACCAGTCCTCCCCTCTGCACGGGGCGGCCGTCCGCTCTTCCGCGATTCTTCCGGGACGATCAAGCATATTTCTTCACCTCCTGCGATAAAAACTCATCCAAATGCCGGAAAAGCCGCCGCCGCGCCGGCCGCGGGTCACGGATCAGATCGCGCCTTAGCCGCGCAAGGTCCGCTTCGACATCGACATCATATCCGGGCGCGATATATTCCACGTCATATTCATGCCGGCGACAAAGGGCGGACAGCGCCCGCTCCAGTTCTTTTGAACTCCACGGCAGGGCGGACAGATCCGGCCACGGCGCCGCAGACCCCATCAGCACCACCCCGCCGTCCGTCGCCCGGCTGAGAGTGACCGCGGCGCGGTTTATGGCGCGAAAGGCCGCCGCGTAATGGCGCGCCTGCAAGGCCGGGGCGTCGCTGCCGATGAAAATGATTCTGTCGTTTCCAGCCTCGCGCAATTGCCGGTCGATGGCGTTAATTCTTTGCCCCAGATTTCCGCCCGCTTGCGGCAGCACCCGATGTTCGCGCGCCAGCAATCCTGCCGCCCAGACCGCATCCTTTTCAGAGGACGGCGACAGAACCACGGGTCCCGGCCAGGCTTTTGCATCCTCCAGCGCACATTCCAGGAAGGCCCGGGCGAAAATCAGGCTTTGCGGCGCGCCGATCGTTTTCGCCAGGCGCTGCTTGCCGTGAAACAGGCCGGGACGCTTGCAAAAAAGCACCAGACAGGGCGGGTTTGACAATTTTGCGCTTTTCACATTATGCATTTTTACGTTTATCCTGTTCTTCAACTTCCTTCATGACAGTATTCATCACTGGTTCAAAATCAACAGGCGCATCGTCCGCAGCAATCTCACCCGCCGCTTCCTTCACCCTTTTGAACTGGGCAAAATAACGACGGCATTTTGCACAGATCATCACATGGCCGTAAAAACCCAGTCGAACCGACAGGGACGCCTCACGGTCGAGGATGTCGGAAACTTTCGCCGTCACATCTTTGCATCTGTGCAACATGGTTAAACCCCTTGCGCCGTTTCAAAAACAGCCGCCCTCAGGGCCGTTCGCGCCCGGTGAAGACGAATGCGCAGATTGCCGGCGCTGATCTCCAGGGCGTCGCATATCTCAGAGGTTGCCAGGTCGTCGACTTCTTTCAACAGCAGGACCTCCCGATGGACGTGAGGCAGATCATCCAGCTTTTCCCGGACAAGCTGAAGCAGGCGTTTATCATCCAGGGCCTTGGCGGCAAAGCCATCGAACCCCGGGAAATCATCCCGCCAGCGGCCGGCGGCATCGAAGAAATCCGCCTCAGGATCTTCGCCAATATCGACATATTTCTTCCGGCGGCGAATTTCATCAATCGCCCGGTTATGAACGGAGCGGTAAAGCCAGCTCTTTATACTGCAACGGCCGTCAAAGCGATCTATGGCGCGATAAATATTCATCAGACTGTCCTGAAGAATTTCTTCGGCCGCGTCCCGATCGCCCAACATGCGTCCGGCATAGGCGAGCAGCTGCGGTCCATGAGCGGCCAGAAGCGTCCGCCACGCCATCGCGTCGCCGGCTTTAAGCGCCGCCAACAGCGTTTCTTCCGTATCTGAATGTTCGCGATGTCGCCGATGGCGCCACATGGTATTTTTCTCCCGCAAGAACCGGAAAGAATCATAACGGGGTTGCGAACAGATGTCCGATAACTTCCCTGTAACAATAATGTGTAGATTTTGGCGCCCTCCTTATCTTCAGGAAAACAGTCGAAAAAAATATTTGAATATCCGGGCGGTTAAGGGCGTGAGCCTGGTCTTCAGGTGAAGGCCGGCCAGTCTTTTCCAGATTTCCGCCTGGGTCGGATAGGGATGAATTGTCGCCTCAATATCCGCCATTTTCAGGCCGGCGGCAATCGCCATCGACATTTGGCCGATGGATTCGCCGGCATGGGCCGACACCAGGGTCGCCCCCAGAATCCGCCCCGATCGCCGATCCGCATGAACCCGGGCGAAGCCGGCCGTCTCCTCCTCCAGAACCGCCCGATCAACCTCGGCCATCCGGGCCGTGAATGTGGCCACTTTATCGCCCTGTGCCGCCGCTTCGGATGCCGTCATGCCGACATGGGCCACTTCCGGCGACGTATAGGTCACCCAGGGCATCACAAGCGCAGAGGCTTTACTGCGGCCAAAAAACAAGGCGTTTCGCAGCACGATTTTCGCCATGGCGTCGGCGCTGTGGGTGAATTGCCAGGCCGAACAAATATCACCGGCGGCGTAAATTTTCGCGTTGGAGGTCTGCAAGCGGTCATTGACCTCGATTCCCTTGGCATGATAGGCGACGCCGGCGGTTTCAAGGTCAAGCCCTTCAAGATTGGGGCTCCGCCCGGCCGCCACCAGAATCTCATCCGCCGTGAGGGTGCGTTCCGCGCCGTCCGCCCGCAGGATGATCTTTTTGTCGCCGTTACCTTGGCCGGCCTTTTCGATCCGGGCTTCCAGGATCAGGTCAACGCCTTCCCGGCGCAATTGCTCTGTTATCACCGCGCTCGCGTCCGGGTCCTCATTGGGCAGCGGACGATCCGCCATTTCAACCAGGGTCACCTGCGCGCCCAGACGGCGGAAGGCCTGCGCCATCTCGCAGCCGATGGGGCCGGCGCCGATAATGACCAGATGCGCCGGCAGCTTTTCGAGGGAAAACAGCGTTTCGTTGGTCAGCGGCGCCGCCTCTTTCAGGCCGGCAACCGGCGGCAGGGCGGCCCGGGCGCCGGTGGCGATAACGGCGCGGTGAAAACGCAGCCGCCGGCCGTCCACCTCGACCGTATCCGGCCCGCTGAAACGGCCCTGTCCGAGGAAAACATCAACCCCCAGTTCGGCAAAACGCGCCGCGCTGTCATGGCCAGCCAGGTCATTGCGTTTCTGGCGCAATCCTTCCATGATTTCGGCGAAATCAGGCGCCGTCCCGGTCTGATGCGCCCTGTGGGCCGCCTTCAGGAGGGCCTTGGAGGGAACACAGCCATAATTCAGGCAATCGCCGCCCATCAGGTGGCGCTCCACGAGCGCGACCTTCGCCCCGAGCCCCGCGGCCCCCGCCGCCGCCACAAGCCCCGCCGGGCCGGCGCCGATCACGACCAGATTATAGCGGCCCGTCGGTTCGGGATTTTTCCAGTCTGCCGGATGCAGTTTCCGCACGAGCGCCTGATTATGGCGATCATCGGGTAAAACTGTAATATTCATGCCTTCTCCTTTTTTTCGACTTCCGCCGCAAGCGCCCGGCGGGCGAGACGGGTGACATATAGCGTGACGATGACGGTCACCCCGAAGCCGCCCCACATAAAGATATTCTGGGCGTCGGCGGCCCCTTTATCCGGCGCGGCGGCCAATTCGCTCAACTGCGGCACGAGGGAGCCGAGATAGGTATAGAGAAAGGTTGCCGGCAACATGCCGATGAAGGAGGCCAGGACATATTTTCCCGCCGTCACCCCGGTCAACCCCAAGGCGTAATTGAGCAGGGTAAAGGGAAAGACCGGCGACAGCCGCAACAGGGTGACGATTTTGAACCCCTGGGCGCCAACCGCCTGATCAACCGCCTGGAAACGCGGGTTATCACGGACTTTCGCCGCGACCCACGGCCGCAACCGCCCCCGCGCCAGGCAAAAGGCGATATAGGCCCCGGTCACGCTGACCGGAGAGACCAGAAGCGTGCCCCAGAGGGGGCCGTAAACAAATCCCGCCCCCAGGGTGAGCAGCGAACCGGGGATCAGCAGCAGAATCGCGACAATATAGACCACGGCGTAAACCAGCACGCCCCGGGCCCCGCTGTCCTGCACCCAGCCGATCAACGCCTGCATCCATTCATGCACCGGCCACAACAGGCTCACGGACACCAGCGCGGCGACAAGCAGGATAATTTTAAACAAAGATTTCATCATTTCCGTTTCTGATCAGGTGAAATATTGCCCGACCCCATAGAGGCCGATGCCGATAATGGCGGCGCCCGGCAGGGTGATAACCCAGGCCGCCAGCAATTTCTTCACCACATCCATCCGCAGGTCGCCGAACCGCCCGGACGCCCCGACGCCAATCAGCGCCGATGTGGAAACATGGGTGGTGGACATGGGCAGGCCGAATACGGCCCCCGTACTGACCAGCATGCTGGTGACGATATTCGCCGTGAATCCTTCATGATGGTTCATGACCGTGATTTTTTCAGCCAGCAGTCTGGTCACCCGGAGGCCGGCCATCAACCCGCCGAGGGTCATGGCGGCGGCGACCACCAGAAAAGCTGTCCGGCTCGCCAGTTCGCCATCACCGGACAGCAGCATCGCCGCAAGCATCAGCCCCGCCAGTTTGGGCGCATCATTCATGCCGCGGGCGAAGCTGGTCAGCCCGGCGCTCAGCCAATGCAGCATGTCAACTGTCACCAGGGCGCGCGCCCGGCTTCCCGGCAGGCTTTCCGCCTCACAGGTTCCAAACGTGACATCCGGCGAAAATTCGCTTATCCCCCGGCCTGACGGTTGCGCAAAGACTACGCGGGGCGTCGCCGTAAGACAGATACAGTCCGCCGCCCGCGCCCGCGATGACCGCCATTTGTCCCACCCCCGCCGGAGGCCCAACGTCGCCGCCAGGGCGACCAGGGGACTCAGCAGCAGGGGCAAGGCGACTTTCCAGATCAAGGTGGTCCAGGCGACGCCTGCCGCGCCGAAGGCCATCAGGGCGACCCCCAACAGGGCGCCGACAATGGCGTGGGTGGTGGAAACCGGCAGTCCGGTTCGGGTGGCGAGCAAGACCCAGCCCGCCGCGCCGCCGATGGTCGCCAAGGCCGCCGACAGATCCGGCGTCGCCGCGGCCGTCAGAAGCTTGCCGCCAAAGGTGTCGACCATCGCGCTCGCGAAAAACGCCCCTGTCATGGCGCCCGCCGCGGTAAAGAATGTTCCCCAGTGCAGGGCGGTCCGGTAACTGGTCACCCCGGCGCCGACCAGGGTTGCAATGCCTTTCGAAACATCGTTCGAGCCGTTGGCCCAGGCGATCGCGATCCCCGCCGCAATGATGATCATAAATTCAGGACTCATGGCCGCGCTCCCCTATACGCGTCAGAACGCCGTGGACAGAATTTCCGGTGCAGAGCAGCAGAATGCTGAATTTTTCCGGCCTGCCCGGGACCGGTTCCGAGGTGACGCGCTCTAACAGCATGAGGTTTCTCCCGCATCGGCCTCGCCCTGATCAAACGGCAATCCGTCGCCACAGCCGGGAAAAATGCCGAAATGGCGGGAAAAATCGCCGATAAACTGGAAATGAGCCTGAAAGCGGCTGTCCTGCAGCATCGCCCAGCTGTTGCCGCACAGGGGAAAGACCCGCCCGGTTTCAATGTCATGATGCTTGTCGAGGATAAAATGATCTGGATGGTCGGGGATCGTGCCTTTATAGACCACGGCCTGACCGTAATCCTCACAAGCGGCGTCCAGATTCTCCAGATTAAACAAACGGTAAGTCGCGGAATAAAAGCGGATCGCGCCAATACGGTCAGACAACTCAGGATCCGTAATCACCAAAGGCCGGTCTTCCACCAGGCGCGGATCGGCAAAACCGCATTCCTTGCTCAGGGTTATGAAATCATTCCAGTAGAGCGCCCCGCCGAGACACTCGCCGTAGAGAACCGGATCATGGCGCACCGCCTCCGGCACCCGCCGGTCGGCATAAACATCGGAGAAATAAAATTCACCACCGGGCTTCAACAGGCGCCGCACGCCGTCCAGCACCGCCTTCTTGTCCGGCGACAGATTAATCACGCAATTCGACACGATCACGTCGAAGCTCGCCGGCGCCAGATCCAGTTCATCCAGCTTTTCAATATAGCCTTTCAGGAAGCGGACATTATCATAACCGAAGGTCTCCGCATGGAAATCCCGGTGTTCTTCCGCCACCGCCAGTTGCTCATCGGTCATATCCACGCCGACAACTTCCCCTGTCGGGCCGACCAGCTGCGCCAGGGCGTAAACATCGCGGCCGGAACCACTGCCCAGATCCAGCACCCGGCAGCCTTCCAGCAGCGGCGGGCAGACCAGGCCACAGCCGTAATAGCGGGCCAGCACGTCGGGGTGAATATTCTTCAGCAGGATTTTTAACCAGTCCGGAACATGGCTTGCATCACAACAAGCGTCGGTTTTCAGATCCTTGCTGCCCTGCAAGTGACGGCCATAATAATCCTGAACAGTTTCATGCATCATTTCGCTCTTCTCATCACAGTTATCAAAAAATTCACTTCAGTGTCGTGAGCAATGACGCGCCATTGCCCACAACGTTACAGATTTTTTTATTTTTCTGATTTTCTGCCGGCGCAAAAGTAACATCAGGCTGTCCGGAGGAACTCCGCACAGCCCGATTTTAATCCAGTGGAACCGGATCAGGCGTCATCAGGCGACCACTCAAAGGTTTGAAACGGCTTGTCCAGCGGCGTTTCGGCAATATGATTGACATAATTGCTCATGACCTTTTGCGAAATTCCCAGGATAACTTCCAGAACATTCCGCCGCGTATATCCGGCCGCCAGGAAAGCGTCTATGTCGGCGCGGCTCGCCTCCCCTCTCTTGCGCACCATAAGCAGGGTGAATTTCCGGAGCGCCTCCAGTTTTTCGGGCAACGGTTTTTTACTGCGCAAGGCGTCAGAAATTTCCTGATCCACCCCCATCATATTCGCAATAGCCGTATGGGCGGGCACGCAATAAAGGCAAGCATGCTCAACATTTATCGCCTGCCAGACAACAGTTTTTTCTTCGGCGGTAAAGGACGTCGCCAAAAACAAGCCGTGCAGCGACTGGTAGGCCGCAAGCAGTTCCGGCGATTCCGCCATAATCCCGTGAAGATTAGGGATTTTGCCAAAGTCATTGAGCGACTTGGCGAAAAGAGGCTGCGCGGCCTCCGGTGCGGTTTCCTGATTATGCAGGGTAAAATGCGACATAAATAATATCCTCTCTTTTCTGAGTTGGTGGTATCAAGGTTGAATTTGCACTCTGAACGATCGTTCAAATAAATTAGTACTTTATTTTGAGCGATCGTTCAAGTATATTCAACAACATCATCAGGGAAAGATCGGATATGGGCAGACAGCAACAGTATAATCGGGCAGAAACCATAGAGAAGGCCATGCATTTATTCCGGTCCCGCGGATTTTCCGGCACCTCAATGCGGGATCTCGAATCTCGCCTTGATATGAGACCGGGAAGCATTTACGCCAGTTTCGGCAGCAAGGAAGGCCTTTATGAGGCGACGCTGGATCATTATGCGGCAACCTCACTCGAAAGCCTTGATCAGCATATGGCGCAAGCAGAGAATTTTTTGACAGGTCTGCGCGGTTTTATCGAGCAGATTTTATTCCCTGCCGATGGGGCCAGAAACTGCATGTTGGTTAAAACGGTTTCCGACCTGAATCCCACCACGGCGGCTCTGAAGGAAAAAGCCTTCCGTATGCTCCTTGAGTTTGAGAAAGCCTTTATAAGGGAACTGCGAAGGGCTCAGACAACAGGCGAGGTCTCTCCAACTGCGGATATACCAACTCTGGCTCGTTTTATTCAGGTTCAAATCATTGGCCTGCGCGCCTATGGCGAAATACAACCCTCGAAAACGGCGCTAAACGAACTCCTGGACAGCAGTCTTTACGCGATCAAGAGCAAAATGACGCCATAAATCCCGAAAAATTGATGACATATAATTTTCATCTGTAATTTCAGTTTAAGGAGACTTTTTATGAATCAACAAAACCGCATTGAATGGGCCCTTTTCCTGCTGCGCGTCGGCGTGTTTATCGTTATGTTTGTCTGGACGGTTGATAAAATTCTCAACCCCGCCCACGCCGCCGGAGTGTTCGCAAACTTCTACCTTATCGGCGGCTTGGGTCGGGAAATAATCTTGATTCTCGGCGGCCTTGAACTGCTGATTATTCTCGCTTTTCTGGCGGGGCTATGGAAAAGATATACCTACGGCATTGTTCTGCTGCTGCACGGCGCCTCGACCTTCGCCTCCTGGAAGCAGTACACCATCGACATCAACCTGTTGTTCTTTGCCGCCTGGCCGATGCTCGCCGCCTGCGTCGCGCTCTATCTGTTGCGCGATCTTGATGTGAAATTTACCTGGCGACGATAAGATATAATATCAGCGCCGCAGAAACGGCGCGAGCAAAAGCGCTACAAAGCCTTTGTCCTGCCGCCCCGCAACGCCAATCTTCATCGTCGGCGTCCGCGCCGTCGGGCTTTGGGTCCCAAAAATCCGGTCCCAGAAGCTGAACAGGGTTCCGTAATTGGAATCCGTGTCCCGCTGCAGGGCGTGATGATGCACCCAGTGGATTTTCGGCGTGATAATCAGCCGTGAAAGCCTGGCCTCCAGTCGATGGGGAAGGGCGATGTTGGAATGATGAAACAACGAAAAGACCAGCAGCAAAATCTCGAAAATAATGACGGATTCAAAGGGGACGGCCAACAAAATCACCACCCCGGAACGGGCGAAAACCGAAAAAAATATCTCGCCAAAATGAAAGCGAATGGCGGTTGTGCTGTCCAGGTGCTGATCAAGGTGATGCACTTCGTGAAATCGCCACAGCAAAGGGATTTCATGGGTGGCGCGGTGCCACCAGAATATGAAAAGGTCGAGCAGGACCACATCGACCAGCAAAGCCGGCAGACCCGAAAACCATTCCGGCCGGGACCAGAGCGGATTCTGCGCGGCAAAATAACTGACCGGTAGGATCACGGTCAGGGAAAGCCCGATATTGATCGGCCAGAAAGACAGATTTTTCACAATGCGCCGGAACGGCGGAATAGGGGACTGCGCCGCGGGCCGGATATGTTCGAGCAGAAAGAGCAACGCAAACGCGCCGGCGACAATATAGCCTTTATCGTCAAGCAGATCCGACATCAGACGGCCCGCGGCCTGCGGACAAGCCCTCTATCGTCATGGTTCATCCGCCTTAACCGGCGCAATATGTCCTCAAAATCAGCACGGGACATCATATCGCTTACATTCATCCTGTTTGCATTCCCGAAAATCAGTTCTCGCGCATTGCTTCTGTATGGATTATCCCGTCAGGATAAAAGGCTTTGAAGGCAAAGGCAAACGGCAGGTGATAGACAACATTTTCGCCGTTCCTGGTCACCGTCACCGTGCCGATATCCTTCGCCTTTTTGATAATCTCTGAATCCAGCGCCGAATTCTGCCCGGCCCGCCATCTCAACAACAGGCCGTTGTGGGTGAGCATTTTATGCTTCTGGACCAGCGAAAGGGGCCATGCTTCCTCGCCCACCGCCACGACGCGGGCGAGCGGCGGCACTACGCCATCATAATCGCCGCGAAAGAGAAAGGGCCAGCCTTCCGAATCATACCTCACATAGGGGTTCAGGCCATAGCGGCGTATGTTCGGATTTTTCGGCACCAGAACCCTGCCCTGCGGATGGCGTTCGCGGAACAAGGCGAAGGATTCAATCCGCGAGGGAATGGTCCGCAAGGTTTTCCCGGTATATTTTCCCACAATCCCTTCGCCGGTAAACTGCTGCCACCAGCTTTCCGACTGGCGGTCATACATCACCATGTCAGACTTGCGCAGCTTTCCCGTGGTGCCAAACTCCAATAAACGCCCCTCCAGCCGGCGCTCAAACACCAGCGCCGCATTGCATAAGGGGCAATAGGTAATCGCCACCGGAATACCGCCAACCGTATCATTGACAATTTCATGGAACATGAGAATGCGAACCGGATAGGTCCGGGCGTCGCCGTTGATCTCCAGACTGATCACCGGTTCCTTTGGTCCGATATCGCGAATCTCGTCAGCCGACTTGAAAAGCGGCGCCGTAATGGCGGGGATGCCGTCCTTGGCCGGCCCGCCCTCCATGATTTCATAAAAGGCGATGCTGCTTTTGCTGAAATCCGTCCGCGGCCATTCGGTCTTCCAGTTTTCCACCCGTTGCTGCTGGCCGAATGCGACCGCACAGGTCACAAACAGAACCAAGGGAACGAAAAGGGATTGGTTGAATATTCTGCGCATCCGATGCTCCTTACCCGCCAGACCATCCGTCAACAGCATATGATCCGCTATTTGAAAATAGCCCAGCGACGCCATGACATTCTCCCGTAGCCGACGGGCCACAGCAGCCGTTGTTTGTTCTCTGGCATATCGTAACGGGAAATCCCCGGCCGGCGCGACACACAAAAGGTCACTTATTCGTGACCCGCGCTTGTCGTCCCTACAAACCCGAATTCCCAAGATTACCGAATAGCCGCAGGAATGGCCGCTCTCCCAGGACCATGCCGTTCAGCTTCGGCAGCCTTGGACCGGTCATGGCCTGTGACAACAGCCACAGGGCGCTGAATTTATGTGGCGACGCCCAGACATCACCGCAGATGTTTTTTCTGACGATAACTGAGGGCTTCAGCGACATGGCGTTTGGCGATGGCGTCACAGGCTTCAAGATCGGCCAGCGTCCGCGCCACCCTTAATATCCGGTGATAGCCGCGGGCGGTGAGCCGCATCACCTCGACCGCCTGGGCCAGGATGTCCCGGCCCGCCTCGTCGAGGGTCGCCACCTGCTCCAGCGCCTCGCCATCAACATCGGCGTTGCAGCGCACCCGGTCGTGAAGGCCCATCTCTTGATAGCGCCGGATCTGAATATCCCGCGCCGCCCTGACCCGCGCCGCCACATCGGCGCTGCCTTCGCTTGGTGTCGGCAGGGTCAGGTCCTGGGCGCTGACCGCCGGCACCTCGATATGAATATCAAAACGGTCCATCATCGGCCCGGAGATTTTCGACTGATAATCGACGGCGCAGCGGGGCGCCCGGCTGCAGGCCTGGGCCGGATCGTCGAGATAGCCGCAACGGCAGGGATTCATCGCCGCCACCAGCTGAAAGCGGGCCGGATAGGTGACATGGAGATTGGCCCGCGCCACCACCGCCTCGCCGGTTTCAATGGGCTGGCGCAGGCTGTCGAGCGCCGGACGGTTGAATTCCGGCAGTTCGTCAAGGAACAGCACTCCCCGGTGGGCGAGCGAAATCTCCCCCGGGCGCGCTTTCAGGCCGCCGCCGGTCAGCGCCGCCATCGACGCTGAATGATGGGGATTGCGATAAGGACGATGGCGGGTGATCCGGCCCTGGGTCAGCAGACCTGCAACCGAAGCGATCATGCTGACCTCCAGCACCTCTTCCGGCGTCATCGGCGGCAATATCCCCGGCAGGCGCGCCGCCAGCATCGACTTGCCCGACCCCGGCGGACCGGTCATGGCCAGATTATGACCGCCCGCCGCGACAATCTCCAGCGCCCGTTTCGCGGTTTCCTGGCCTTTGATGTCCCTCAGGTCAAGATGATCCGGCCCCTCGTCCGACAGAATAGCCGTCGGCGGGCTGAGCAACTGACTGCCTTTCAAGTGATTGATCAGCGACAACAGATTATCCGCGGCGATGATTTCCACCTCCCCGGCCCAGGCCGCCTCGCCGCCGCAGGCGGCGGCGCAGATCAATCCGCAATCCAGCTCCAGCGCCGCCAAGGCCGCCGGCAGCACGCCCGGCACCGCCTGTATGGCGCCGTCCAGGCCAAGTTCGCCGAGCACAATATAACCTTCCGCTGTGTCACTGGCCACCGCCCCCATCGCCACCAGCACCCCGAGCGCAATCGCCAGGTCATAATGGCTGCCCTCCTTGGGCAGGTCGGCCGGCGCGAGATTGACGGTTATTCTTTTCGGCGGCAGGGCCAGGCCAATCGCCCCCAGGGCCGCCCGCACCCGTTCACGGGATTCCGCCACCGCCTTGTCCGGCAGGCCGACAATGGTAAAGGAAGGAAGACCGGCCGAGACCTGAACCTGTACGTCAACCGAACGCGCCTCTATCCCCACGAAAGCCACTGTTCCAATATGCGCAACCATCCCCCAATACCTCATTGACTGGAAATATGTTGATTAAATACAACTTACCAGCAAAGCGGCTCAGAAAAAAGGCCGGAATTTAGAGGAAAGATACAGGGGCGGGTAAATAGAGCGGAAGGTTTATCCACGGAGAGCGGCGCCTCCGGTAAAACTTTCAGGCTACAGGGCGGATTAAATCCAATAGAAAGCTTCCACGGATCCTTTTGAATTGCCGTTCGTTTCGGTCTCTTTCTCGCAGGTCCCGTCACACTCATCGACAACGATGGTTTCATCGCATTGATATTTCGGGGTGGAATGAAGGGCCGCCTCGCTTATTTTATAGGAAAAAGTGACCGCGCGGTTTTCCAGTTCGCTTAATTTGCTGCGCGCTTTTTCCAGCTCTCCTTCAAGGTCAGTGACAACATTTATTTTAATCGCTTCCGGAATCGCCTGCTGCGCGACAATTTCCGCAATGGCTTCATTCAGGCTTTCAATTTTGATGGCGTGAACCTCAATCAGATTCTCCAGCTTTTCAGCCCGAAAATCGTCCAGTTCAACCAGAGCTTCCCTCAACGCCACATCAGCGACTTGCCTACTTGTTTCAGCAATACGCCTCAGTTCTTCTTCCTGAACAAAGGCGAACCCCAGATCTTCCGGCGCCGGCAGGGATTTGACAACAGGCCGCGCCGCAGACCTTGGTTCAGCAGATTTATAGGCGATCGCCGTCGCGGATTTATCAGATGTCTTTTCGGACAGAACAAGCGGCCCCAATGCGGTTGAAATTGACAGCATGGCGACAAGCCCGAAGGCGGCTCCCGACAGCTTAAATGCTAAATTTTTACGACTTCCCTGTTCCATTTGCTGGCCTCGCAAAGAAAAAAATCCGGTATTGCTGATGAAAATAGTTTTTTAATTCCCTATGGTAGCCAGAATATGTCGAGATTGTGACAATAATAAGACCACTGGTTGCCTTTATACCCTAAATGATACATTATTTCAATTTAATTAAAGACATTCACAATTTTTTGATTTTAACGATCCGGCGCCCCTGAACCTATTGCGCGCAGCCTAGAAATAGCGGGCGAGCCGGAGCTGGAAAAAGTCATCCCGGGATTGCGGGAAGATCGGATCCGTCATCGGGATACCCAGAAAGAAGCGGGCGTCCAATGACACCGTCCAGCTTTCGCCGATCCGGCGGCTGCCTTCGATATTGAGAAATTTGGCCGATGAATTGAGATCAAAAATAGCGCCGACCAGCACTTCCGAACTGTCGATGTCGTTGGCCGCATAGCGCAACCCCAGGAACAAATCATCCTCAAACGGCGTCGTCGCCCGGCTGCCCCGGTCATCATAAAGATATTCCGACAGCAGGCTGATATCGGAATTGTCGCCGAACATATCGTAAAAGGTATATTCAAAGCCGCCGGTCATGGCCCAGTAATTCGGCCCCGGCCCGGCCCATGATATGGCCTCGAATTTAATCAGCAGGTCCTCGAAAGTCGCCTGAAGGTCAAGGCCGCTCTGGTCAATCAGGTTATAGCGCGGGATCAATACCGGATCGCCCGCCGTATCGACGCCGGCCACAAAGACCGGATCGCGGCTTGTCCCCCGGAAATGATATAGTCCGACATCAATATTTTCGATGACATGGGACCAGCGCAGCGCCCAGTCGGCATGCCATTTGTCGGATCCGGCCTGATACTGGGTCCGCGCATAATCAATCGGCAACGGCATCCGCAACCGCCCGTCCCGACCCGGGAAACGCCGTTCGCGAAAATAAGTCATCAGATAGGCGGAAAAGACCCCAAAACCGCTGTTGTAGGATACGCTCACCATTGGTTGCCCCAGTTTGTCTTCCTGGTCAATATCCTCCAGATTGTCATCCTGGTTCAGAATATCCACCAGATGATTGGATTCCGTCACCCCCCAGAAAACCGTATCTATTCCGGCGCTGAACAGCCAGCGCCCCGCCGAAGCAGTCCATTTCAACTCGCGAATATCGAAATGGCTGCGGTCCCCGTCCTGGACATCGACCCGGCCAAAGGGGCGGAAGGTCACCTGGCTGCTGCTGGTATCGGACACATATTCCAGCAGAGGTTCGAGCGCAAAGGACATGGTCCAGTCATCGGGCTCCGGATGAGGGCTTGACTGGGTGAATATCCGGCCTTCGGCTTCAATATAGCCCGACAGGGTAAAATTGCCGTCCTCTGTGACGCCCTCGTCATAGTCTTCCGCCGGCTGGTATTCCGCAGCATGATATTCCGGCGCTGCAGTCGGCGCTGTCGTCGGGGCGACCGGTGCCGCCGGCGCAACGGGCGTCGTTTCCGCCGCCATATTTTCCCCTTCCGGGGCGGGCTTCACCGACTCCGGGGTGGAATCACCGACCAAATCGCGCCATTGGGCGGCCGAGGCCGCCTTCAGGTCAAGAACCAGACGATATTGTTTGCCGTGATCCGGCCTAAGGTTGAGGATATTGTCAACAATAACCGGCTGGCGCAGCCCAAGATGAAGCCGCAGGCCCCCCTGATGATCCACGATCCGCAATTTTTCCACCAGGTCGATGGCTTCGGCCCGCCTCGCCAGGGCGGCCGCCGCTTCGCCGCCCGCCGTTTGCCTGAGGTCAACGAGAATTTCTTTCGGATTGTCCCGATAGCTGATCTGGTAGTCTGCGGTCTGGCTGACTTCAAGCACGACCCGGGTTTTGTCCGGATGGCGGCCGGTTCGGACGTCAAGGATATTGACCTCCGCCCCTGCGGACAGCGTCATAAACCCCAGTAAAGCCACCGCCAGGAATCCGCTCTGAACAGCCGCGCCGGCAAGCGCTTTGATCCCTCCCCGGCTTTTCCGGTTCAGTGCCCGATCACCCGTCGTCTTTTTCGCATCATCTCCCGCTGACACAATCGCCCTCTTGAACATTTTGTTTTCAGTCATCCATTTTTTTCGCAAACAAACATGTAGAAGGGCCTAAGAAATCGCGCCAATTTAACGATCTCTTTAATTATTTTTTTCTAAAATTCTAAGCAATATCAGGACGTTCTGTCCGGCGTTACCCTTTTGTTAACCATAAAATCCAAAAGAACAGAAATAAAGAAAAAAGCCCGGCCAATGCGGCCGGACCTTTAAAAACAGCAGAAACACTGGGGTTGTCGGCGTTATTTCGCCGTTTCCAACCGGCTCCTGGAAAAGTCGATTTCCTGCAAGCCGGTTTGAAAGTCATAGCGACTCCACAACAGCCGAGTCGTCTTGCCGGTAATGACATTCTCCATAAACAGATTGCTCGCCCGCCAGTATTTATCCAGATAAAGCTTGTAATCCGACAGGCTGAGCACTTTCAGCAAATCCCCGCGGCGGTTATAGAATTCTGTTTTCCAGGTTCGGTATTCGCTGGTATCGATCCAGGACACCAGCCTGGTATAGCCCGATTTTTCATACTGGGGATAGGCTTCCACGACAAAGCAGGTCAGGCTGCCGCAGGGCTCGTCGCGCAGCCATTTATAGCTGTATTTCCCCACCTCGCGCGAGGCCATATCCTCATAGGCGAATTCACTGCCCATGAAAGGGCCCGATTTATTGCTTGAGGAAATCCGCTTGATCCGCCCGAGCGCCGGCAGATAAATCCACTGATCATCCGGATCAAGGATTTTGGAATGGGTCAGGAACGCCGTTCCCTTGACGTCCCGCGGGCTGTCAAAAATCACCAGCGACTTGTCCCCGACTTCCGGGTCGGTCATCTCAAAGGTCTTGATCTTGAGCTTGCGCAGGCTTTCCCGCCCCTGCCGGTTTTTCAGGATCATGTCCAGAATGGCGACCGTATCCTGAAAGCCCTCGTCTCTCCTGTCAGCCTCCACGGCGATGGCCAGCCCCTTTTCCTCCGCAGTCTGGTCTTGCACAGTCTGGGCGATCAGGGCGTCCGGGCTCAGAATGCCGGCGATCATCAGGGACAAAAATACTTTAAATACTGGTTTTCGCAATTGCGATCTCCTTTTGCTTGTCAAGATAGAGCAGTAAAACAGGCAATAACAGAAAATCCGTCACCAGGGCGACGGCGATGATCATCGCCGTCAGCATACCCATTTTCGAATTCATGTAAAAATCGGACAGCATCAGGGAACTGAAGCCGACAATCAGCACCAGCGACGACACCCATAAGGCTTTGCCCACCATGGAGAAGGCGTATCGGATCGCATCTTCGGCATGAAGGCCCTTTTCCCGCTTGCCCCGCAGATATTTGCTCAGGAAATGAACCGTGCAATCAACAATCAGGCCCAGCGCCGTCGCCGTCACCCCAGCGGCGAACATGCCCAGTTCGCCGTTGATCACCGCCCAGATGGCAAAGGCGACAACCGCGGGAATAATATTGGGCACCAGACTGACAAGGCCCAGCTTCATGCTGCGCAGGGCCACCACAAGACAGGCGGAAATCAACAGGAAGGCGACGCCTGTGCCCCAGAACATGCTGTCAAAGGTCCGCTTGGTCAGAAAGGCGAAGATCAGGTTGACGCTGGTCGCGCCGCTCGGCTGCATCTCGGCCGGCGCATTGACCCGAAGCCATTCCTCCGCCCGATATTTCAGGTCCTTCATCTCGCCGCTGTTGATATTGCTGATAATCGCCGTCAGCCTTGTCGCCGTTTTCCCGACATCGATCTGATTATTCAGGTCAAGGCCATTGGGCAGCGACATTTCATAAAGCAACAGATATTGCGCCGCCAGGTCGCGGCTGTCGGGTATCCGGTAATAGGTCGGATCGTCGCCGTGCATGTTTTTATTCAGCCGCTTCATGATATCCGTGAAGGACAGGACGTGGCGCACTTCCGGCTGGCCCCGGAACCACTGGGCGAATTCCTCCAGCGTCTCCTGATAACGGGGATCGGAAATGCCGCCCTCTTCGCCCGAGGGGACCGACAATTCAACGGTATAGGCGCCGGTGAGATTTTCCATCAGAAAGTCGGCATCCTTTCGGAACTGGACATTTTTACTGAAAAACTCGACAAATTTGTCATTGTAAACCAGCCCCGGCAGGGCGGCGGCGGAGCCGACAAGCACAATCAGGGCGCCGACAATAATATAGCGCCGCTTGATCATGACCCATTCCACATAGGCCGACAGGAAGCTGTCTTTATAGTGCCGGTGCCCCTGTGGCTTCATCGGAATGATCGTCATCAGGGACGGCAATAATGTGATCGACAGAAACCAGGCCGCACAGACGCCAAGGGCCGAAATATTGCCGAATTCCCGGAACGGCGGGCTGTCATTGAAATTCAGGCTCAGAAAGCCGATAACGGTCGTCAGCGAGGTCAGGAACACCGGCTGCATATTGATCCGCAGGCTTTCCACCGTCGCCGTCCGCCGGTCGGCGCCCTTGCGCAATTCGCCGAAATAGGTAATCAACAGATGAATGCTGTCGGCGACGGATATGGTCAGGATAATCACAAAGGAATTCACCGACGCGCCATTCAGTCCCCAGCCAATATGTCCCGCAACGCCAATCGCCGCAATCACCGACAGAAAGACAACGCTCATGGTGCTGATCATCCCGGCGACAGAACGCAGAAACAGCAGGATCGTCAGCGCCAGCAGAGCATACATCAAGGGAAACAGGGTCGCCATATCATGCTGGGCCGCCTCGGAAAAGGCATTGGACAACATGACAATGCCGCCCAGCGCAATATGAACATCGGGGTACTTGGCCCGCATTTCCTCGGCCATCGCCCGGACGGGCGCCACGACTTTTTTAATCGTGGTTTCATCCGCATTATTCATTTCCACGGTGATGACAATCTGCGTGGTCCGGCCGTCCGCCGAAATCAGCCGGTTGATAAGCGACGGTTCCGTCCGGGCTACTTCGCGGATCATCGCCAGGCGCGACGGGTCCAGCCCCGCGACATCCTCCACCAGATCCTCGACAATCATCTCATCGTCTTCGGCCCGGGTATGTTGATAATTGGACAGTGAATCGACGCGAACCGTATAGGGGACCTGCCAGGATTTCTCAGTCAAATCCTTGATCAGGCCCAGCATTTTTTTGTTAAAGACATCCCCTTCGTCAGGCCTGATGATGAAGGAGACCGTGTCAACCTTGGTGTAGGTCCGCTCCAGTTCATCCTGGGCCGCCAGTTGCGGGTTGTCCGGTCCGAAAAATATCCGGTAATCTGTTGAGAAATAAATATTTTTCGCCCCATACCCCGCCAGCAAAACCACCAGAAGAGAGGCCACCAGCACCAGCCACGGCCGACGCGTAACAAATTCACCGTAAGCTACAACCGGGTTATCTGTTGATTTCTCTGACAAGTTTCTGCTTCCCGTTATCGACAAAGGAGCGCAATGTTAACACAGAAAACATTAATGTCCATAATAAATACAGTCCTTTCATTTCGCGGCATTTCGCGGCAAAGCCAGGCCCTGTCGAAGGCGGCGCCAAAACGGAAAAAGACGCCTCCCGGGAAGCGCCTTTTCTCACTCTATCCTGAAGCGGTCTTACCAGACGATTCTTTCGATATTCTCAAATTCAATGGTTCCGCCATCATCAAAGGTGATGGTGCCCGATGAATCCTGGGACAGCAGCATTTCCTGGGCCCCGTCATCGGTTGACGTGACCGTTGAACCATCATCCAGGGTCAATGTCCAGCCCTGCTGGGCGTCGGCGTTATCAAAGCCCTCCAGTTGAATGGTGTCGGTCCAGCTGTTGCCGTCGCCGCCGTCGACTTCATTCCAGTCCTGATCAACCCCCATGATAAAGGTATCGCTGCCATCTTCACCATGCAGATCATCCGCGCCGGCGCCAACCGTTATCCGGTCATCGCCTTTTCCGGCCTTGATCTTGCTGCCGCCGTCACCGGCATTGATCACATCATCGCCGTCTTTGGTTCTGATGTCGTCATAGCCGTCCCCGGCGGTAATCTGATTGTCGCCATCCCCGGTCCTGATCTTGCTGCCGCCATCGCCGACATTGATAATATCATCGCCGTCACCGGATGAAACCTTGTCCCAACCGGAACCCAGGGTAATGTGGTCACCGCCTTTTCCGGTCGTGACATCATTTTCGCCACTACCGGTGGCCATAATCTGATTATCACCGTCACCGGCCTTGATCTTGCTGCCGCCATCACCGACATTGATAATATCATCGCCGCCTTTGGCGCTGACGTTGTCATAACCGTCCCCGGCGGTAATCCGATTGTCGCCGCCCCCGGCCTTGATCTTGCTGCCGCCGTCACCGACATTGATAATATCATCGCCGCCTTTGGCGCTGACGTTGTCATAACCGTCCCCGGCGATAATTTTATTATCCCCGCCCCCGGCCCTGATCTTGCTATCACCGTCCCGGACATCAATGTAATCATTCTGGTTTCCGGTTTTCACCTTATCCCAGCCGTCATCACCAATATATTCCGTGTCATAGGCGACCGCCGCCGCGCTTTCAGTCATATCGACAGCGATGCTCGCCGTTGTCATTGCCGAATCGCCGTTGCTCTGTTCGGTTGCGGTCGCCGCAACCTGCAAATTAAAGTCGGCGGTTCCTTCGGCCGGCGTGATGGTCATGCTCGTCAAATCCCAGTCCGACACATCAACCGCACTGTTGCCTGAGGTCGCGGTAAAGCTGTGACCATCGCCGTCACGCAACAGCGCGCCTTCCGGTATTGCGGAAATTTCCAGGGCAATTGTCTCCGACCCGTCCTGATCCGCAAGCGCTGCACTGATGTCGGGCAGTATTACGGCCTCCCCGGCCGCGCCCTCGATTTGAGGATCACCGCTTATGGACACCGTAACCTGCGTATTGACGTCCGTATGGTCCTTGTCGCCGCCGCCGTACAGATCTTCCCAGTTCTGGTTACCGGCCCCGGCTGAATCGGTGAAATGATCATAGCCGTCAGGATTGAGGGCCTGATTGCTGTAATAGGCCGGCGCCCCCTGTCCGGATAATGGCGCGCCCTCATGCACCGCCGTCCAGACGCCGTTGATCTGCTCGAATGTTACCGGATCGCCATCGACCAAATTCGCGTTTGCATTGTCGCCGTTGGGAATAATGAAGAACCCCAGGGTAACGCCGCCCGGATAATCAGCCGTATTGATGGTCACGGAATGGGAATCATAATCCTTGACATTATCCTGAATAATGGCGCCGCCGATGGGATTGCCGTCACTGTCTGCTATATAATAGCCGTGTGAGCTGTTATAGCCCGCATTCACCGCCAGATAGCTGACATCAATGGTGACCTCTCCCCCAGCGGAAATATCATATAAACCATGATCCGCCGGAAGCTCCGTTGACATTTGAAGATCTGGCGCATCGGCCACCGCCGTCACCTCGAGGCTCGCCGTCGCCTGGGCCGTCGCCGCGCCGTCGGAGACGGTGAAGGAAAGCGCCACGTCGTCGCCGGCATAATTTTCCGCCGGGGTGAAGCTGTAGGTCCCGTCGCCATGATCCGTCACCGAGCCATGGGCCGGATCGACAGTGACCGCGGTCACACTCAGATCATCGCCGTCAATATCGGAGGCGTTGGCCAGAAGGTCCGCCGCCGTGAAGCTGAGCGCCGTATCCTCCAGGGTCGCCCCCAGATCGACCGTACCGGAAGTTGTCGGCGCCCTGTTAAACTCAATGGTTTCCGGCGCAACGGCGTTTCCAGCTTCATCAATTATTTTTATTTTTTCCCAGTCCTGTACGGTTATTCCCAAATGGGAAAATGTTTCACTGGCGCCGGAATCAGACGATGAATCCGCATTATTTTCAATGAATGCCTGAAGGTCGACCAAATCCTGCACAATATCTGGATCCTCCAAATCGGCATTATTGACATGAATGACAAGCGTATCCTTACCCGTGCCACCCTGATAGATATCCTCGCCACTTCCCACCGTGAAATGTCCGGTGTCATTGCCCCGGCCGCCGATGATCACGTCGTCGCCGGCCGAGCCGGTAATGGTGTCGTTGCCACCGCCGCCGTCAATGGCCGCAATATCCTCGAGCGTCGTGCCCGAGAAGTCGAGCTGGTTATGGCCGTAATCGCCGGCGATGGTCACATCCGCATGGCCGTCGCCGCTGATCACCTCGACGCTGTTGCCGGCGTCAAAGTTGCGATCAAAGCCGATCGTCACCCCGTCCCCGTCAGCGACAATCCGGTCCGCGCCATCGCCGCCGTCAAACCGGTCATAGCCGTCGCCCGTCCCGACCCGGAACGTATCGTCGCCCGCCCCGCCGAACAGATTGTCATTGCCCCGGCCGCCGATAATCACGTCGTCGCCGGCCGAGCCGGTAATGGTGTCGTTGCCGCCGCCGCCGTCGATAGCCGCGATATCCTCGAGCGTCGTGCCCGAGAAGTCGAGCTGGTTATGGCCGTAATCGCCGGCGATGGTCACATCCGCATGGCCGTCGCCGCTGATCACCTCGACGCTGTTGCCGGCGTCAAAGTTGCGATCAAAGCCGATCGTCACCCCGTCCCCGTCAGCGACAATCCGGTCCGCGCCGTCGCCGCCGTCAAACCGGTCGTAGCCGTCGCCCGTCCCGACCCGGAACGTATCGTCGCCCGCCCCGCCGAACAGATTGTCATTGCCCCGGCCGCCGATGATCACGTCGTCGCCGGCCGAGCCGGTAATGGTGTCGTTGCCACCGCCGCCGTCAATGGCCGCAATATCCTCGAGCGTCGTGCCCGAGAAGTCGAGCTGGTTATG